>MDTE01058921.1_pt1 | contig 13369 bp, 8 predicted proteins | sample 811231 | NCBI WGS metagenome assembly MDTE01 (sample SAMN05326651, study PRJNA326480) | marine metagenome | isolation source: seawater | place: Indian Ocean: Red Sea | collected 2010
ATACCCTCGCCTTCAATGGACAAATCAACCGTGATATTGCGGGGACCCGTATACTCTGGGCCAAGGAGCCAGTCCTTCGATGTGTTCACGTAGAAGAATGCCGTGAATGGGTGAGGGCCGTTGCCTTCAGAAGTGAGAAGGTCACCGGGGCGATCTCGATCATACCCCACGGAATCCCACATCATTTCTATGTCGACGTCAATCCAATCCTTGACGCGGATGATGACCTGCTTCTGGTTGTTCGACACGTCGTTATCTTCATTGGACTCGATTGTGAAACGCACGATGAAGAGACCTATTGAAGAGGGAAGCCACTCAAGTGGAGCACCTGCTGAATCAAGGATGACGAGGTCAGCATCGACATTCGCCACTCGCCCCCCTCCTTCGACCCATGTGGATGAATCGGTCGAGGAGATGATCTGGCGTTCGCCAGTCTCGAAGATAGCATCAGTACCTATCTGTTCACCTTTACCATTGGCCTGGAACACTTCTGCTTTGACGGTCAGAGATTTCAGAGTTTGATTCCCGATGTTCCTAGCACCTACTGCAAATGTGATGGACTCTGAACTGAGGATTGCATTGTCGATGTAATTCAGACCTGTCGAAGCCCGCGGAGAGATGACAGAAGTCAGAGTAACCTCAGCACCCTCTTCCGCACGTCCGGAAGTTTCCGCCCCAGAGAGGGCTGGAACAACAAGAGAGCAGAGAAAGAGAGCAACGAGAGCCATCGCTGTGCGTGACATATAGTCCCATACGACACGCGACGTATTTTAGAATATGCGGACAGAATATTTGTTTTCAGCCTTCGACGAGGCGAAGAGCTTCCGCCGGATCAACTTTGGAAGCCCTCAACACCGGCGGTAATGTCGCCAAGCCTGCAATGAGAAGGCTGATGCCTGCAATCGTGGCCATCGATGCCCACGGGATGATCAGAGGGCGCAGCTCATCGGCCCAATACAGGTCGTGCAGCGCGATATGAAAGACCAAGGCAGCAACCATGCCGATGCACAGACCTAAACTGGCAATGTAGCTCAACTCCACAGTATGCAGACCCACCAAGCGTGAACGAGTCACCCCCATGGCCCTGAAGATCCCATTCTCCCGAATCCGCTCAGAGACCGAACGCAGAGCGACCATCGCCAATGATGCTGCACCAACGAGCAGGCCTATGGCAAGATACCCTTCGAACACCCGCAGCACGCCGAGCACCACCCCTTGGGTGCGATGAATCTCATCCTCGATGATCTCGACATCGTGACCAAGGTGTGAGAGATTCGCTTCCAAGAGGTCTCGAAGGCCTTCGAGTTCGGAAGAGGATAGACCAGATTGCGTCTTGACCAACATTCGAGTCGGGCGAGTCTCGAACAACGAGGTGGCGAGATCCGCATTCACCAGAACACCACTGGCAGTCCATGCTGCTCCCGGTTCAAGGACACCTATGACGATGACAGATGTGTTCCTAGTGTGGTCTTCAGAGAGTTGAAGCTTGAACTCCTCACCGAGCAGCGCCCGTGGACGGTCGGCCTCATCCACCAGTGGAGCATAGAGGCGATGTTCGATGATAGCGTAGCGATCATCAGAAAGGACGAGTGTCCAAATGTCCTCAGGCGTGGAACCGAATCCCTGATGCCAATGAGACAGGGGAAAGCCACCAGAATTCACAAGGTCATCATCAATACCCCTGAGCGGCCGACGACGCCAATTCTCACTGGAATCATGGACTTCGACCCTCCTGTAGGAAAGCGTCGTAGTACCGTCGATGAGATCTGAAGCGTTCACCACTTCATCATCAACCCCTTCTAGGAGAGGATCGCGAGTCGTCCCGGAAACTATGAGGCGATACGAACCCGAACCATCCTCGACCCATGCTTCGGAAGCATCATTGAACTGGACGACAAAACCTGTCAGAATCACCGCTCCGAACACAACCAAGGCAAAGATGCCGACCTGAGCACCTGTTCGGAAAGCATGTCGTTCAGGGCGCGAGAGAGCTGTGCGCAACACCCAACCACGGCGCCCAACAGTACTGGTCAGCGCACCTCGAAGCAGAGGAAGAGTCACTGAAACAAGAACTGTGAGAGCTGCTATACCCGTGAGACCGAGTAACACGAAGGAATATTCCGCCGGGGGATTCCCAACACGAACCGTATCGAATTCAAATGGATCCCATGCCCACAGGATCGACAGAATGGCTCCCACTGCAAGAGAGAACCTCATCTGATATTCTTGGACGCGTCGAGGCGCAGAGGGCGTGCGGAGTCTGAGCACCTGAAGAAGAAACCACGTCAAAGTGCAACAAACGATGAGCCCAAGGAAGGTGCGTTGAACATATACCATATCTGCATCCCACGAAGTGACCCGTCCTGTCATCCAGATTCCGAGAAGACCTATGATGAAGAGGAGCGAGGAAACAAACCACCCCCGATAGCCCACATCACGTGATTGGTCAGCCGCATGTCCTCTGATCACGGCGATGATGTCTTTGCCCTGTAGTCGATGAAGCGTCATTTCGAGACTCAGCCAACTGGCAAGAACACCTGCAGAAATGCCCAGAAGAAGGGATTCAGATGCCACCGCAAAGACCAGTTCGAACTGAACGACGCCGGACCAGGCTTGCCAGAGACCAACAAGGAGCAACCAACCGATGCCCACCCCTAGTATGCAACCTAGAATCGAAGCAACAAGGCTGAGCAAGGTCGATTCAACAGCAACAAGTTCGCGGATCTCACGCTTCTGGAGTCCAAGGGTTCGAAGGGCCCCTAACTCACGAGCACGCTCATCGATGATCAGCAGAAGGACAAGACCTGCCAATACCACCCCTGCTGTGACCGTGAAGGAGCCGAATATCAAGAACGCCTTACTGTAATCTCCAGCAATCTCCTCAGCACCCTCGAAGGCCTGTACCTTAACCTCGGTCACCTTGAGGTCAAGCGAGGCCAGCGTGACCACCTCGTCGAGCCAATCCGCCCACCCAGTAACATTCAGCGATGTATCCTCGACCATCACGAACCAGCCGCTTGACTCCCCCGGAGGGATGAGAAGTGTCTCTCGAACCTCCGAAGTATTCGCTACCACTACAACCTCGAGTGAGGGAGGGACGATGGCTTTGAGAAGTGTCGAAGGAACCTCTCCCGTGATATTACCGGACAGTTCGCGGTCAAGGCCAAGAAGCATTGGAGCAAGGCCAGTGACATTGACCTCATCTCCGTCCCGATAGACCCCACTGAAACTCAGTGAACCCGATGCATACCCATCACTTCCATTGATGCTGAGGCCAACGATAGTAGGGATGGGCGAAGGCGTTTCAGATGAACCGTTCAATGATGGAGCATGGTCAATACCGAGGTACTCGACACCATTGACGTGCAGAAGTGCAATAGGACCTGCGACCACCTCGATCTGTGTTGCTTGACCCACTTCATCCTCGACACGGGAGTCAAGAGCATCCGCGAAGGTCTCATCGAACGTCTGCATGATGTCTTCATGCCTGAATGAAAGCGTGGACTCAGATGATGACATGACCACTCCAGCGTCAGAGGCCGTAACAATGGCATCCATGGTGGCGAGGGCATCGTGTGCTAGACGATTCGAAGCTCCAAAATCATCGGCTTCGAGGCCCTGAGTCGAGAGCACGATGCGCTCCACCAGGCCCTCAGTTCCTCGAATCAACTGAGCAACATGAAGAGGGACGAAGAGAGATGGTTCGTCCGGTCCATTGGGCTCTGCACCAAGTCCATCCACCACTCGAGTGATTGTGAGGTTCACTGTTCGTCGAACAACCCCCTCAGCAGCATCGATCTCGGTCCACGACACTTCAATGACATCACCAGATTCCGCATCAATGGCCTCAGCCAACACCCTGTTGATCGCCACATCCTCATCTTCCATCTCGGACCAGCCCCAGCCATCTTCTCCCAAGGGTTCCATGTCGGACTCACGACTCTGACTGAGATTCATCGACCACCAACCGACAACGGCTTCACCTAGTGAAGTGAGGTTGTTCCGAACCGAAGCTATCTCGAACGCACCTGAAACAAGTCCATCGATGTCGCCGTGTTGAGAAAGATTCTCTTTGAGCAGGATGGAGAGTCGTTCATCGAAGAGAATCGGCTGACGCGTAAGGGGATCCGATCCTGCTATGACGATGTCAGTGGCTCCCAGCCAATCGACTGCACGATGCTCGATGGTCGCCTCAAGACTATCGCCGACAACAAAGGCCGATGTCACGACTGTCGATGCTACAAGCAGGCCTGCCAATGCGATGGTGCTGTGACGACGACGACGAGTCACGTTCCTCACACCGATATCAGCCACCCATCGACTCCGTTCAGTTCCAAAGAATGGAATCAGATTGCGCAGAACAGCATACGCCGCAAGACCTGCTACCAAAGCAGTGGCGATTGACCAGACATATGCACCTAACACAACGAAGAGGAATGGAACCAAGACCAAGGCAGGTTGCAACCATCGTGAACCTGTGGACTCAGACACGATCTACCCCGCCAATTCACTGACGATCGCCCCATCCAACATCCTGAGCTGTCGTGAGCAACGTCTTCCAACCACATCATCATGGGTCACAACAAGCAGGGCAGAACCTGCTTCTTCGTTGATCGCGAGCAGTGCATCCATGACCTCATGCCCAGTTGTTTCGTCGAGAGCTCCTGTCGGCTCGTCGGCAAAGATGACAGAAGGCTTGTGGACCATCGCTCGAGCGATGGCGACACGCTGTTGCTGGCCAGCAGAGAGTTCATTCGGACGATGATGGGTTCGATCTCTGAGACCGACTCGATCCAGAGCATCGATGGCTGCGAGGCGTGCCTCATTTCTGCCATGGTTCTTCAGCAGCATCGGTATCTCGACGTTCTCCACAGCTGACAGGACCTCGATGAGATTGAAGGACTGGAATATGAATCCCATGGATTCAGCGCGTAGTCGGGTACGTTCGATATCGTCCATCTCAGAGGTCGAACGACCATCGAAATGCACGTGACCATCACTCAATCGATCGATTCCTGACAAACAGTTCAGAAGGGTCGTCTTGCCACACCCTGAAGGGCCCATGATGGCAATTGAATCGCCAGTATTGACAGTCACCGTTGCCCCACGCAGAGCATGAACCACTTGGCCTTCGACCTCATAGTGGCGATGCCCGTCCACCATCTCGAGCAGCACGGAGTCTCGAACCGACGCTTGCATAAAGCACCGGCGCAACGCCGAGCCATGGTCCGCATCCTGCTCTTCGGGCCTTTGGCTGAGCGCATCGGATGGAGGGAGATGGACCGAGACCTGCCACCCGCCACAACCATCGAACACATTCTTTCTGATCTTGGATTCACGGCCGAAGAGCACCGTACCACCACTCCGATGCTTGATGGAAGGCGCTGCGAAATGAGTGAGAGGATCGGCGATGCCACCGAGCTCGCTCTCCTGCCACCAGTCTCTGGTGGATAGGCACGCGAGGACCAATCACAGGGAAGGGTTCAATGATGTGGACCCACTGACAGCCACATGGTAGGAGGTCTCGGAACACCCGAGTTGCTCATCATCCTCTTTCTCTTCTTCATGCTCTTCGGCATCGAGCGTCTACCGAAGATGGCTCGATCGATGGGCCAAGCTAGAGGGGAGTTCTCCAAGGGTCTGAAGGATGTGGTTGACCCGCCAGAATTGAAAGAAGGATTCGATGAAGGCTCCACCACCAAGACTGAAGACGAATCCGTCACTAAGACCGAAGACGACAAAGAATGATTCATCGCTGGCGTTTTGTCAGGATGGCCGAACCACAGATAGGACATACCTCACCCGGTGATTCCCCAGACCATGTCTTCCTACAGCCCTGGCAGCGATGCTCCCAACGCCAGATCATGGCGATTCCCGACGTTCGAACACTGATCGGCTCACCGCCAAGAGAGGAGGCAACATTCTGTAGCGCAAAATCATCAGAGACAAGGGGAAGATCGAGTTCGATCGACAGAGCCAGTACAGCGATATCAACCTCAGACAAACGAGGAAGATCACCCGTGGCAGTCGCTGCACGACGAGCTATCCCGCTGGCTTCAGCGCCGGGGCTACAGACCATCAGACCAAGGGTCTCGGTCTGCAGATCCAACAACGTACCTCGATCGGGTTCTAGCCGGGCCACTTCCGAAAGACAGCCCGGGGGCGTGCTACATCCTCGCAGTGCATCCAAAGGCCAAGCGAGCAGAGCCGCCGTGTCGAGCACCTTGCCGCCCATGAGGATGGCACACAATCCACCGCTTCAAAGGAGATGGCCGAGAAAGGCTATGGCTGATTCAAGAGAGGTCCAAGCGTGGTAGAGGATACGAGCAGCGATATCGGTGCTGGCCGCACGTTCGCCTCTGGGCTTGCCATGGGCGGTGCAGATGCAGTACCTGGAGTATCCGCCTCCACGATGGCCCTCATCCTTGGCCTGTATCGAAGGTTCATCGAGTCTCTCAACGCCATCATACAATGGCCGAAGAGCCTACGCTCCGATGAAGACGCGCGCATCAAGGCAAAGGAAGATGGTTTTCGGGCACTTACCTTCCTGATTCCACTCGGCCTCGGAATGTTCGCCGGCCTGTACATCATCTCCTGGTTGCTCATCGGACCCGATGACGCTCCCGGGTGGCTGCGACGTGATTCGACTGGAGCATTAGCGTACGCCTTCGTATTCGGACTCGTCCTGGCCTCGATCAAGATACCTTGGCAGAGGATCGAAGTTACTGGGAACGACCACATCCTTCTCGCTCTGGTCTCAGCACTCGCCTTGGCCATGCTGACCATGCTTGGATTCAACGAATCAGAACCACCTGCATGGACCTTACCGCTCGCTGGAATATGTGCCATCTCTGCCATGCTCGTACCCGGAATCAGTGGCTCCCTCATCTTGCTCATCCTCGGCCACTATGCAATCGTGACGTCAGCTCTTCACGATGCTGAGTACGCCACCCTCGCCATCTTTGCCACAGGCATCCTCATCGGCGCCGCACTCGTAGTTCCGATCATCTCCAGACTCCTGCATGAACATCATGACCGCCTGATGGCAGTTCTGACAGGCCTGATAGCTGGATCCCTACCAACACTCTGGCCATGGAAGAACCAGTACGATATCGAACAAGGTGAAATGAGTAACATCCTCCCCGAAGGTCAGTTCATCCTAGTCCTGCTCTGGATGTCTGTCGGAATCAGCCTCATCTTGTTCACTCATGAGTTGGAACGAAGAGCTGGAAAGAAGTCTGATGACGCGACCGAAGAAGCATGACCAGCCGCATCATTCAAACCATCATCCTCGGTCCCCGAATCTGCCGCTCGTATGGTGTAGTGGCCCATCATTTCGGGTTTTCGACCCGGAGACCCGGGTTCGAATCCCGGTACGAGCACATCCCCCGCATCTCCCAGTCCCACAAGTGGCGCGGCGAGGGGGATTCGAACCCCCGTGGGACGAATCCCACTGGATTAGCAATCCAGCGCAATGGCCAGGCTATGCGACCGCCGCTGAGACATCGTGCCGCGTGCTCGGAATAAACGCAACGGTGCGGACTCATTCTTCTTCGGTGACTGCCATCAATTCAATCTGGTCTTCCACGTCCACCAATTCAGCAGGCAATCGAGCCGAGAATATGATCTCATCAAGGAATCCACCTTTGTCCTTATCTCGCAATTCCATCACACGCGTACCCTTGGTCGCCTTACCAGATGTTTCCTTCGTCTGGTCAGCAAGCACTCGAATCATCATGCCCTTGCCGGTCAACAGGAACAGTTGATCACCAAGATTTGGAATCGTATGGACACACACGATCTCATCGCCATTCTCCTCATTGAGTTTCATCGTGCGTACTCCCTTTGCGCCAGGATTCGTACGCCGATAACCATCAGTGGTGAATCTGGGATTTCCCTCTTTGTCGACCTTTTGAACTCCTTCACGGTCAAGGTCCGGAATGCGTTCAGAAGAACCCAGTCGCGACCGCTTACCCATACCATACTTGCTCGCAGTCAGAATCTGGTTCTCATTGTCATTTGTCGCAACCATGCCGACAACATGTCCCCCATCTGCATTCTTCCGGTCACCCGTCTTGATTCCGAACACCCCACCAGAGACCCGGCCGGATGCTCGTATCCTATTGCAAGAGAAACGTGAGGCATAACCCGTACTGGAGATCATGACAACATCATGCTCATCAGTGGCGACACGGACATTGACAAGCTGATCGCCTTCCATCTTGAAGCGAAGTGCATACTTACCATTCCTATTGATACGAACATATTCGCCAAGAGAAGTCTTCTTGATCAAGCCTTTTCGAGTTGCAAACAGCAGATAATGTCCTTCAGGATCTTCCTGTAGCTCCTTGGATATTGGAAGAATTGTCACGACCTTTTCATCCTCTCGCAATTTCTCTATCAGGTTTCGAATGTGGCTTCCACGGCTGTGGCGGCTCCCTTGAGGAGTTTCCCATGCCTTTAGGCCGTAGACACGACCTTGGTTTGTGAAGATCAGAAGTCGGTCTTTGCTGAAACATGTCAGAATTGATTTTGGAAAATCCTCATCCTTTGTGGCGACTCCTTTCAACCCCTTACCGCCACGGTTCTGAACACGAAATGCTTCAACTGGCAGATGACGGATGTAATTATCCTCTGATAATGAGATAACGATAGCACGCTCTTCAATCAGGTCCTCTCGATCCATGGACAGAGGCATGGGGTCGATCTCGCTACGACGCTCATCTCCGTGCCGGTCCACCATCTCTTCGAGTTCGTCCACCAGAATATTGAGCCGGCGTTCACGACTACCGAGAATATCTTCGAATTCAGCGATCGATCTCTGAAGTTCACCATACTCGTCCTCTACCTTCTTGACATCAAGGCGGGAGAGTTGGTACAGCCGCCGCTCAGCGATGGCTTTGGCCTGTACTTCAGTGAAGTCGAATCGGGCAATGTCCTCGAACGCCTCATCACCACGCAAGATGCTCTCAAAGTTCTCCCTGCTCGCACTCCCACGACCTGCCTTGATGACATCCTCGATACGGTTCTGGGCCTTGACCAAACCCTCTAGAACGTGAGCCCTCCTCTGAGCTTTTTCGAGATTGAACTGAGTACGTCGCTCAATGACGTCTTCACGATGCCTGACATACGTGTGGAGCATTGTGGAAAGTGTGAGCTGTACCGGTTGATTGTCGATGATTCCCATCATGTTCGCCGAATAGGACACCTGCAATCTGCTGGATTTGAACAGCTGGTTGAGGACGGCATGGGGGTCAGCGTTCTGCTTGATCTCGATGACCACCCTGATTCCTTCCTTGCTCGATTCATCACGGATGTCCCGGATACCCTGGACCTGATCCTTGGTGACCAATTCAGCGATGCCCTCGAGCATGCCCGCCTTCCGGACCTGATAGGGAATCTCGCTCACGATGATGCGTTTTCCGAGGTCATCATCGTGAACCTCGCACCTTGATCGCACATGGAACCTGCCATGCCCGGTCTCATACATGTCACGAATCCCATCGATTCCGTAGAGGGTCGACCCCGTAGGGAAATCAGGTCCAGCGATGTGCTGCATATACTCATCAACAGTGATCATTGGAGGATGTTCGGAATCCTTGTTCACTCCATCTTCGATGATTCTATCGACATGGAAGTAGATGGCAGATGCAACCTCATTCAGATTATGTGGAGGTATCTTCGTTGCCATTCCGACCGCAATCCCATCACTGCCATTGAGCAAGAGGTTGGGTAAGCGAGCAGGCAGGACAGTCGGTTCATTCTCCGAGTCGTCGAAATTCGGTTGGAAGTCAACAGTACGCTTCTCGATATCCTCCAACATGTGCTTAGAAAGGCGATCGAGACGAGATTCTGTGTAACGCATGGCTGCTGGAGGGTCACCATCGATCGATCCAAAGTTGCCCTGCCCATCGATAAGCGGGTAACGCAGACTGAAATCCTGTGTCATACGGACCATCGTATCATAGATCGACTGGTCGCCATGAGGGTGGTACTTACCCATCACATCACCAACGGAACGTGCTGACTTGCTGTACGATCTATCCGAGGTGTACCCCCCTTCATACATCCCATACAATACTCGCCGATGCACTGGTTTGAGGCCGTCTCTGACCTCTGGCAAGGCGCGACCGATGATGACTGACATGGCGTAGTTGATGTAACTGGTACGCATCTCATCGTCGACGAGATGTCTGACCTGATGATCGGTCGGATTCAGGTGGGTATCCTCATCTTCACCATCAGACGTCAAGATTGGTCACCTCCGCAGCATATTGCTCGATGAAAGCACGGCGATCAGCCACGTCTTCACCCATCAAGGTCATGAAGAGGTCCGAGGTGACTCCTTCATCGGTGAAATCTTCAGCCGAGACCTTCAGCAAGGTCCTGGTCTCAGGATCCATGGTCGTTTCCCAGAGCTGGTCTGGATTCATCTCACCAAGACCCTTGTACCGCTGCACGCCGACCTTAGCATCGGAAGCATCACCTTTCAATTCAGCAATCATCTGTTCACGTTCTTGATCCGAGAATGCATACCTGGTCTGCTTTCCTCGCTTCAATTGGTACAAGGGCGGCTGGGCAATGAACACATTACCATTCTCGATAGCAGGGCGCATGAAGCGCCAGATGAACGTCAGAATCAAGGTCCTGATGTGAGCACCATCAACATCAGCATCCGTCATGATGATGATCTTTCCATACCGCAACTTGTCCGTTTGGAAGTAGGTGTCATTAGACGCTTCATCAGCAACGTCATTATCGTCCTCTCCAAAGACAGGGGAGGGGTTGCCAACACCAGCTCCAAGCGCTTTGATCATCGTTTGAATCTCCTGATTCTGGTAGACCTTAGCCTGATTACGCAATTGACGCTCGACATTGAGGATTTTACCGCGCAGGGGGAGAATGGCCTGGGTCCTTCGATCTCGTCCAGTCTTAGCTGAACCACCTGCTGAATCGCCCTCAACGATGTAAATCTCACATTCTGCAGGATCCCGTGATTGGCAATCAGCCAATTTTCCTGGCAGCCCCCCGCCTTCAAGCACACCTTTTCTTCGAGTCAGATCCCTGGCCTTTCGGGCTGCCTCACGTGCTTTGCTGGCGAGCAAGCCCTTTTCGATGATGATCTTGGCAATCGAGGGGTTCTCCTCAAGGAATTCACTCAGCTTCTCGTTGACAACCTTCTCGACCACGCCTTGGACTTCACTAGATACAAGTCTGTCCTTGGTCTGGCTCGAGAAGGAAGGGTTGGATGCTTGATGCTGATGACCGCTCCAATACCTTCTCGAACATCATCACCAGATAGTTTGCCGATGTTCTTGAGCAGGTTGCGGCTCTTTGCGTAGCGATTCAGAGTCCCTGTCAAGGAGCTGCGCAGACCTGAAAGGTGAGTACCACCATCTCGATTACGGATGATGTTCGTGAAACAAAGAATAGACTCATTGTATGCATCCGACCACTGCATTGCGACCTCAACATGAACTTCACCCACATCTTCAATCTCTGTTGATCCCTGTATGTGAACTGGAGAAGGGTGCAGAGCATTGCGGCGCTCGTTCAACTGTTTCACGAATTCTCCGATACCACCCCGATAGAGATGTACAACAGGTCCTGAACCACCATCCCGTTCATCGGAGAGAGTAATCTTGAGGCCTGCATTGAGGAAGGCACGATGTTGTAACTTGGTGTTCAGGTTGTTGAAATCGAATTCAGTGACGGTGGTGAAGATGTCTGAATCGGGTTTGAACGTGATGACCGTACCGGTCTTATCGCTATCTCCAATCGCTTCCAATGCACCATCTGGAATTCCTTTGTTGTAATTCTGTTCCCAAGTCTTACCATCCCTATGGATGACGATCCTCAACCATTCGGAGACCGCATTGACTGCAGAGACACCGACTCCATGGAGACCGCCGGATACTTTGTAGCTTGAATTATCGAATTTTCCACCGGCGTGAAGTTTTGTCATGATCACTTCAGCCGCGCTGATGTCAAACTCAGGGTGTATACCAACAGGGATACCTCGTCCATGGTCTGTGATTGTGATCGAGCCATCCTCATGAATATCAATCTCGATGGATTCATTGTGCCCAGCTAGGTGTTCATCAACTGAATTGTCGACGACTTCAGTCACGCAATGATGCAAGGCAGACCCATCATGCGGGTCACCAAGATACATCCCAGGTCGCTTGCGAACCGCTTCCAAGCCTTCGAGGACTTGAATGTCCTCCTCACTGTATTCTGACACCTCGCCACCCCCCATCCGGAACTCTGAACGTCAGGCATCAGCCTAACATTTCTCTCCGAACGTAGCAGTACAAGTACCATTCGCTTGAATCGAGGGACGCGCCTTCAATTCAAGGCATAGAAATGACGCAACGGTTAAGATTACGACTTAGGTGGCGACTCCGATGGGCAAGATGCCTGAAGTCTGTGTTTCCCTGTATAGCCATAGCGTACAGGACCTTATCCGGGAAGCAGGACGCGCTGCAGTTGCTCTCGCTGATTCTGTCGAAGTGAGGTTCGATCAACTCTGGCTCATTCCCCGCTCGGCTAGAGAGAGCAATGAGGACGGTGAGGCTGCTGCGCTCGAAGAGAGTGTTCGACCCTTAGATGACGTGAATGTGGACGAAGCCATCCAAGCAATCGTCGATGGGATTGAACTTCCAATTCTCTTCACCTGTGCGCCGTCCGCCGCACCTGACGGCCGGTTCCCAGGAACAATGGAAGATCGTGTCAAAGTGCTGGAACTGGCCATCTCCAATAATGTCGCTAGAATCGACATCGATACACATCTCGATGAGGAGGTAGCTCAACGATTGATGGAAGCTGCTGCTGAAGCTGGCGTCGGAGTCGTTCGCTCTGAGATTTTAGAAGAGGAGACTCCACCGACTGATGAGATCGTGCAACGGATCAATGATCTTGGAGAAGGAGCTGAATTGGTACGATTCGTCCGCCAATGTGAGTCGAACATCCACGGGCTTCGCCTCGTTGAGGCAGGGTGGATTCTCAGTCAGCAGGATGATTCGCCACAACGCTCCATCGGCGGACTTGGAAGAAGTGGTGATTGGCCCCGTATCCATGCCCCGCTCCATGGCGACCACACTGTTTTCGCAGTTCTCACTGAAGGTTCACGTATTCAATCGACTGGACTTGTCAACGCCCGTGATATCAGGATAGCATGGGAAGTACTGGAGTACCCCGGTGCATGAGTGAAGTGACAATTACTCCTCTTCAGAAGCCTGATCCATGGCAGTTTCATGCTCGGACATGAGCCCTACGACTGGAGCTGAAGATTCTGAACCTCGGCCTGCCCGATGGTAACGAGTGTGCAGAACGAATGGAACCGCAGCCAGAACGATGAAGCCGAAGC
>MDTE01099121.1_pt1 | contig 13367 bp, 11 predicted proteins | sample 811231 | NCBI WGS metagenome assembly MDTE01 (sample SAMN05326651, study PRJNA326480) | marine metagenome | isolation source: seawater | place: Indian Ocean: Red Sea | collected 2010
CCAAGTTACTATTTGGCCCATTCCTTTTAACTTGTTATGTCTTGGGAAATTTAAAAGAATTGCAAAACTTGCAAATAATTGTAAACCTTCAGTGAATGCACTGAACACTGCTACGGTTTTTGCAATATCTTCTTTTGAGTTTACATTAAAACCTTGCATATAATCATATTTATCTTTCATTTCCTTGTACTTCATAAAAGCGGAATATTCTGACTCTGGCATTCCAATAGTATCTAATAAATGTGAATACGCAGCTACATGTACTGTCTCCATAGCAGCGAACGCTGTCATCATCATTAAAACTTCTGTTGGTTTAAACACAGAGGTATAATGTCTTAGATAACAGTTATTTACTTCAACATCTGCTTGAGTAAAAAATCTAAATATTTGAGTAACTAAGTTTTTTTCCGGTCCAGACAAATTCTTTTGCCAATCTCTAACGTCATCTCCTAATGGTACCTCTTCAGGTAACCAATGTATTCTTTGTTGAGTTAACCATGCATCATAGCACCATGGATATCTGAATGGTTTATAGACTGGGTTCTCAACTAAAAGTCCCATTTTTTTTGGTTGTATTATCTCTTTATTTACTTTTTCTGTTACTGACATGATAGACACTCCTCGTATTTATTTTCCTCTTGTTGTGCTTGTTTATTTTTAGATTTGTATACATTTGCTGTAATGTCTGTTGAATTTGCATCGTTAACATTTTCAGCTCTCTGTATTGATTTTGACCTACAATAATAAAGGCTTTTTAATCCTTTTTTCCATGCTTGAAAATGGATTTGGTGGAGATCCCTTTTGTGTACATCGGCAGGTAAAAATAAGTTTATAGATTGAGCTTGTGAAATATGTGGTGTTCTATCAGCACTTAAATCAACAAGCCATCTTTGGTCTAGTTCAAAAGCGGTTTTAAATACATCTTTTTCTTCTTGAGTTAAGAAATTTAGATGAGAAACTGAACCTTGATTAGTTGTGATGCTAGACCAAGTTTCATCATCATTTTTTCCATATTTTTCCAATAGTTTCATCAAATATTTATTTCTTACATTGAAAGATCCAGAAAGTGTTTTGTGTGTATAGCTATTTGCAGCAATTGGTTCTACACCTGGCGAAGTTCCCCCGCAAATGATTGATATCGATGCTGTTGGAGCAATAGCAGTCTTATTAGAAAATCTTTCCATTATTCCATAATCAGCAGCATCTGGGCAAGCTCCTCTTTCTTCTGCTAAATCTTTTGAGGATTGATCTACTTTTTTTTGTATATTTTCAAAAATTTTCTTATTCCAAACTTTACTCATAACAGACTCTAATGGTACCATTTTTTTTTGAAAATAAGAATGTAAACCCATCACACCAAGACCAACACTTCTCTCCTTTAGTGCCGAGTATGTTGCATCACTGAATTCCTCAGGAGCATTTTCAATAAAGTCAGTAAGAACGTTATCCAAAAATCTCATCACATCACCAACAAATAATTCATCATCTTTCCACTCGTCATATTTCTCGACATTTAATGATGACAGGCAGCAAACCGCTGTTCTATCTCTACCATCTTTATCAATACCTGTCGGTAATGTTATTTCGCTACAAAGATTTGACGTTTTAACTGTTAATCCAGCTAACTTGTGGTGCTGAGGAATCTGTCTGTTCACGGTATCAATATAAATTATATATGGTTCACCCGTTTCAATTCTTGCAGTTAACAACCTTATCCATAAGTTTCTTGCTGAAACAGTTGATTGCACTGCGCCATCTTTAGGACTTTTTAAAGCCCATTGCTCATCAAGTTCTACTGCTCTCATAAATGCATCAGAGACTAAAACACCATGATGTAAGTTTAATGCTTTTCTATTTGGATCACCTCCAGTTGGTCTTCTCATTTCAATAAATTCTTCAATCTCTGGATGATCAATTGGCAAATAACATGCCGCAGAACCTCTTCTTAGAGAACCCTGACTAATTGCCATTGTCAAAGAATCCATAACCTTAATAAAAGGAATTATTCCTGATGTTTTTCCAACTCTACCAATTTTTTCACCGATAGATCTTAGGTTACCCCAATAACTTCCAATACCACCTCCTCTAGCAGCAAGCCAAACATTTTCACTCCAAAGCCCTAAAATTCCGTTTAGGCTGTCTCCAGCCTCATTTAAAAAACATGATATTGGCAAACCTCTTGTTGTTCCTCCATTAGATAGAACAGGTGTTGCAGGCATGAACCATAAATTGCTTATATAATTGTAAAGCCTTTGAGCATGCAAGTTATCATCCGCGTAATGACTAGCAACTCTAGCAAATAAATCCTGGAATGACTCGTTTTCCCCAAGATATCTATCGCTGAGTGTTGCTCTTCCGAAGTCTGTTAAATTATCGTCACGACTTCTGTCAATTTTAATCGTAATACCTCTTGAATTCTGAAATAATTCAGTATTATTATTTAATGAAAATAAATCTGGTCTTTTTTCTTTTGTGTCATTTACAACCTTAGGTGTAAATTCAGAGACAGCTTTCTTAATTGCCTGAGACAATACTTTATTCATAAAACTCCCTATTTTACCGCAATAATTAAGTAAAACAACTATATGTTGTGTGTAGATTTCTTTAATACACTATATAAATTAGAAATCAATAGAACATTTATAGAACACAGAAAAAAAAATGCAATAAAAAAATTAAAAAAATATACAAATATCAACATGAAAAATGAAAAGAAAATAGACCCATTTGGCTTTAGGGAATATGACGCAAGATGGCTCTTCCCAGAAAAAATCAATGAGTTGGGAATCGAGTCAGTTGGAAAAGGTTTTGGAACTCAGGTAATAAAAAAAATTAAAAATCCAACAGTAATTGTTGGGCATGATTACAGATCTTACAGTGAAAAAGTTAAAAAGAATTTTATAAAAGGTTTAATATCAACAGGTTGCAACGTGAAGGATATAGGATTATGTCTTTCCCCCACTGTATACTTTTCACAATTTAAATTAAATTCAGATGCTATTGCAATGATTACTGCAAGCCACAATGAAAATGGTTGGACAGGAATAAAAATGGGAATTGAAAAAGGTCTAACACATTGTAAAGATGAAATGTTAGATCTTAAAGATATCGTTTTAAATGAAAAGTTTACAAAAGGTTCTGGTACATACGAGGAAGTAAAAGAATTTAATGAAGTTTATATCAAAGAACTAACTAAAAATAAATTAAAAAAAAAATTAAAAGTTGTTGCTGCATGTGGAAATGGAACTGCAGGTATATTCGCACCTGAAATATTAAAAGGTATAGGTTGTGAAGTAATAGAATTAGATTGTAACCTAGATTATACATTTCCAAGATATAATCCCAATCCAGAAGACATGGAAATGCTCCATGAAATTTCAAAATGCGTCAAAGAAAATAATGCAGATGTTGGATTTGGTTTTGATGGTGATGGAGATAGAGTGGGAGTAATAGATAATGAGGGTAATGAAATATTTGCAGATAAAATTGGATTACTAATTGCAAGAAATATATCAAATACGAATAAAAATTCTAAATTTGTTGTAGATGTAAAGTCAACAGGATTATTTATGAATGATGAAATATTAAAAAAAAATAATTGTGAAACTATTTATTGGAAAACAGGACATTCATACATAAAAAGGAAAGTAAATGAAGATAACGCTATAGCAGGTTTTGAAAAAAGTGGACATTTCTTTTTTAATAAACCTTTAGGTTACGGTTTTGATGATGGTATTAATTCGGCGATACAAGTATGTAATCTATTAGACAATCATGAAAATAAATTAAATACATTAATAACTAATTTACCTAAAACATACCAGAGTCCAACAATGGGACCTTTCTGCAAAGATAACGAAAAATATGCTGTAATAGAAGATTTAATAAACAAAATTAGTAAATTAAAAGATGAGAATTTTAAAATAAGTAATCAAAATATTAAAAATATTTTAACAGTAAATGGAATAAGATTTACTTTAGATGATGGTTCGTGGGGTTTAGTTAGAGCTTCATCAAACAAACCATCGTTAGTTGTCGTAACTGAAAGCCCTACATCTAATGATTTAAAAAAAGAAATTTTTTATTTTATTGATAAACTACTTCAGGAAACTGGAAAGATTGGTGAATATGATCAAAAAATAAATTAAATATTAAAAAATCTATAAATAAATATCGTACCAACAACATATAAAAATACTCCGAAAAGTCTTTGGGCTTTTAATTTATCCATTTTATATACTGTATTAGCACCAACTCGTGCCATAAAACTTGTAATTGGAACGAATAATATAAAAGCTGGTATGTTAACAAAACCAACACTAAATGGTAAATTTACATTAAAATAAAACCCTGATAACAAAAAACCTATAGATCCAGTAAAAGATATAAATAAACCAATAGCAGCTGCGCTTCCTATACATTTACTAATTGGATATCCAAGATATCTTAAAATTGGAACATTCATCATTGCACCAGTAATTCCCATGGGTGCTGAAATAAATCCAGAAATAAATCCAAGAATAATTCTGGGTTTAATCGAGGAATTGGGTTTTATTTTTTTAATTTGTTCTTGAGCCATCATTAAATATGCACCAAAAAAATAAACAACCACTGAAAAAAACAAGACTAACATTTTTGTTTTCATAAATGATGCAAATATTGTGCCTGTTAAAACTCCTAAAACTACAAACAATCCAAAAGTTTTAACAACACTGAAATCTACAAGTTTATTATTATTATGTGTTACTACAGAAACAGTAGAAGTAAATATAGTTATTGTAAAAGCTGTACCTACTGTTAGGTGCATAAGATAGTCTTTGTCAAAATTTAGTGTTTCAAAAATAAAAAATAAACATGGTACAGAGATTAATCCACCACCAATACCAAACAGGCCAGCGAAAAATCCAACAGCAGTTGCTGCAAAAATTATTAACAAGAGGAAATGCCAGTACTCATTAATTAAGAAAGTCAATGACAGATAAACCTGCTTTGTTAAGTTATACTAAAATATTCAAAAAAAGATCTAGCAGAAACCAAAAGTAAAAAACAGCCAAATATTCTACTTAATAATTTTTTATTTATTTTATAAACCACTTTAGCTCCAATTCTGGCCATGAACATTGTTATTGGAACAAATACAATAAAACCAAGAAGGTTTATATAGCCATAAGAAAACGGTGAATTTACATTATTTATAATATTACCACCTATTATCATGGTTGTAGTTCCTGTTAGAGCTATTAGAAAACCAACGGCAGCTGCAGTACCAATTGATGTGCGTATATCGTAGCCAAAAGTTCTAAGAAATGGCACCATTAATGAACCACCTCCTATTCCCAGAGGTACTGATATAAATCCAATTAATACTCCTGATGTATTTTTTATTAAATTTGAAATTTTTTTTGGATTTTCTAATAATTTATCTCTAAAAAAAATAAAAAATAGCCCCACGCCAAAAGAAAAGAAAGCAAAAAATAATACTAATGATGGAGTTTTTAGATTAACAGCTAAAAAAGTACCTGCAAATACACCAAGAACAATTAACAAGCCAAAAGTTTTTACCATTTTAAAATCTACTGCTTTATATTCCATATGAGTTTTAGTAGAAATAATTGAAGTAGGTATAATAATTGCAAGTGATGTTCCAACTGATAAATGCATCCTAGTTAAAATATCAAATTCAAGAACGCTAAATGCATAATATAAAGCTGGAACCATTATAATTCCACCTCCAACACCCAAAAGTCCTGCCATAAATCCAGCAACTGCTGCCGCAATAGCTAAAACTGTAAGCAAATTAGTTATTGTGTTTATATCGATATTTTCCATTAAACTGATAATTGATTTGCTTTTTCGTTATTTTGAACAATATCCATAATATGTTTTGCTTTTTGAAAATCCGAGTCCCTAGCCATCATATTTTCGCTCAAATACCTTTTCCATTCCTTAGAACCTGGTTGGCCGTAATAAAGACCTACCGTATGTCTCATAATATGGTTTACTTTTGCCCCTTTTTTTACCTCTTCCTCTAAATATATTAATAATTTTTTAACTATTTCTTCTCTTGATAAAATGTTTGTGTTGTTAAAAATATCTCTTTCTATATCATTTAAAAAGTAAGGGTTCTGGTATATTGCCCTTCCGATCATTACACCATCACAATTATTTAAATGTTTTTTAATTTCATTAGTATTTGTAATTCCTCCATTTATAATTATTTCTAGATCAGGATTTTCTTTTTTAATTCGATAAACCATATCGTAATTTAATTTTGGAATATTTAAATTTTGCTTTGGTGTAAGACCTTTTAGAATAGCTTTTCTTGCATGTAATATAATTGTTGATATGCCTGCTTCTTTTATTTTATTTACAAACATATTTAAGTAATCAAATTCTTCAATATTATCAAAGCCTATTCTCGTTTTAGCAGTAACTGGAATTTTACAAGAGTTTGACATTTCATTTAAACATTCTGCTACAAGATCAGGCTCTTTCATTAGACATGCTCCAAATCGATTTTTTTGTACTTTTTTACTTGGGCATCCAAGATTAAGATTTATTTCATCATAACCTAAATCTTCAGAAATTTTAGCAACCTCAGCCAGTTCTTTTTTATCAGAGCCACCTACCTGCAGTGCCAGTGGCTTTTCTTCATTTCTAAATCCTAATATTTTTTCTCTATCACCATAAATTGCAGACTTAGTTGCAACCATTTCAGAATATAACATTACATTTTTACTTATAAGTCTTAAAAAAAATCTATCATGTCTATCTGTGCAGTCCATCATAGGCGCAACAGAAATTTTTCGATTAATTTTTTTTTTTTTAATATCCAAGCGCTTTACCCATTATCTTATCAGGCAACCAAGTAACAATTTCAGGAAAAATACACAAAATTAATATGGCTAGCGCCATTATTATCATAAACGGTATTGATCCTTTTAAAATTTCTGACAAACTTACATCTGGGGTAATACCTTTTATTATATAAAGATTTAATCCTACAGGAGGCGTTATTAATCCTATTTCCATATTAATAGTAAAAACTATAGCAAACCAATAAGGATCAAATCCCAAAGTTGTAATAACTGGCAACAATATTGCTGAGGTCATAACAATGACAGCAACAGGTGGTAGGAAGAAACCTGCTATCAAAAGAAATATATTTATTAAAATAAAAACGACCCATTTATTCGAGCTTAACTCCACCATACTTTGTGCTAGTGATTGAGTTACGTAAAGTTGAGAAAGAGTAAATGCAAAAAGATAAGAGGCAGCAATTATAAACATAATCATTACACTCTCTTTCATTGAAACTTTGACGATATTCCATATTTTTTTTGGTTGGTAAATTTTATAGACGACAGCAATTAGTACAAAAACTAAAAAAGCTCCTACACCAGACGCTTCGGAGGGTGTTGCAACACCTCCATACAATACATATAAAACACCAGCAATAATTGCTAAGAAGGGAAGTATCCTTGGCAATACTTCAAGTTTTTCTTTTAATGTTGGAGGCTTCCTGTTTTTTAAAGCTTTTGCAGAATCTTTATCTATAAAATAGCTATGAATAAGTGCCCATATTGCAAACATTCCAGCAAGCATAAATCCAGGTATCAGACCACATAAAAATAATCTTCCTATTGATGTACCTGTAGCAATACCATAAACTATTAAAACAATACTAGGAGGTATCAATACTCCTAATGTTCCACCAGCTGCAATAGTACCTGTAGCAATTTGGTCTGAGTATCCTCTTTTTCTCATTTCAGGAATTCCCATTGTTCCAATGGCAGCGCAAGTAGCAGGACTTGATCCGCTTAGTGCAGCAAATATTGAACAAGCGCCTATATTTGAAATCACTAACCCACCAGGTAATCTCCAAAGCCATCTATCTAATCCGGTATAAAGATCTTTACCTGCTGGAGAATTAGCGACTGCCATTCCCATTAAAATAAACATTGGTATTGAGAGCAAAACGAATGAATTCAAACCTGCATAAAAAGTTTCAGCAAAAACGTCTAGCATCTGAAATCCTTCAAAAGCAACTAAAAGTGCAATTGAAACAAAGCTTAGACCAAATGCAATTGGTATTCCTGAAAATAGAACTACTAAAGTAAAAACAGCAACTATTATAGCAATTATTAATGGGTCCATTAATTGATTTCCTCTTCATCAGTGAGCTTTATGATTTCAGCAATGTACTGCAAAATCATAAGTGCTGCACCAATCATCATTGAAGAGTAAGGAATCCATAAAGGAGGATCCCAAACTGTTCCTGTTGAATAATTTTTAGTAAAAGCTTCTTCGACCATTAAGAAACCAAAATAGAATAAAATTAAAAAAAATAGTAAGCTCACTAATGAGGTAAAAATTTTAAGTCTTAATATATTTTTTTTTGACAGAAAATCATAAATCCATTCCATACTAACATGAGCTTTTTCACTTAATACATAAGCACTTCCAATAAAAGTTGAGGCAACTAGAAGCATTGTAACTAGTTCAGTCTGCCAAGTAATTGCTCTTTGAAAAAAATATCTTTCAAATACGAGCTCAACAATTACTAAAATTGATAAAAGTAATGCTAAAACTGCAAATGCTCCGCAGGCTTTTGCAACAAAATCACAAAATTTAAGATACTTTTTTTTCATAAAAAAAACCCCTACTTAAAAAAATTAAATAGGGGTTCTTTATATATTATTTTAATCTACTGCTAAAGCCATTTCCATTAGCTTGTCGCCACCTGGAACCTTTTCAGCAAACGCTTTATGAGATGATTGTTTTGCAATTTCAACCCATGCAGCATGATCTTTTGCATCCATATATACTAGTTTAACACCAGCAGCTTTATAAGCCTCCTCAAACTTTTTATCTAAGTTTTCAACTTGTGCTGTCATATACTCTTCAGCAACTTTTCCAGCTTTCATTAAAGCTTTTTGTTGTTTGGCATTAAGCTTATCAAAACTCATTTTTGACATTAAAATTGGCTCATACATAAACCATAAACCAAATTTTCCTGGAGGCGTTGCGCAAGTGACCTGTTCATAAATTTTGTAACTTACAAAACTTCCAGAACTTGTGTTCGCACCAGTTAGTACTCCAGTCTGTAAACCTGTATAAATCTCTGATGAAGGCATACTTTGAATTCCAGCACCAGCTTGCTCTAACATTTGGTTAAAAGCTTTACCAGCTGCTCTCATCACCTGTCCTTTTGCATCACTTGGATTTTTAATACATTTTGTTTTTGAAGCAAAACCGCCACCTAACCACGCATCAGACAATACAACAACACCAGCATCATTGATTATTTTTTTAATTTCTGTCATCATTGGACCTTTGTTAAATCTCAACGCATGATCGTGATTTTTTACTGTTCCTGGCATTAAAGTGGCATCAAATTCTGGATGAAATTTAGATGCATAGGCTAACGGAAAAGCAGAAATATCTAATTGACCTGTCGTCATAGGTTTCCACTGTTCTTTTGGTTTATATAGTGATTTAGCTGGATAGATTCTTATATCTACACCAACATTTGCTTTTTTCATCTCATCAGCAATTATTTGAACCATTTCGTGTCTTGGGTCATAAGAACCATCTGCTCTAGGAGTTCCTGGCCATTGATGACTAGCTTTCAAGGTTACAGCATAAGCAGAACCTATTGTGGTTAAAAGAAATACTAATGAAGTGAAACATAGTGATATTTTTTTAAACATTTTTTTCCTTCTGTAGTTATTAAAAAAAGTGTATTAAAGATAACTTAGAGCAAAGAGTCAAGTTGCCTAAAAGTACTTAATTATTGCTTATGAATGGACCATTAAAAGATTTATTAGTTGTTGATCTAACTAGGGTTTTAGTTGGTCCATATTGTACTATGATTTTATCTGACTTAGGTGCAAGAGTAATTAAAATTGAAGCTCCAGAAACCGGTGATGACTCCCGAAAATTTGGTCCATTTATAAAAGATTATTCAGCATATTTTATGTCCTTAAATAGAGGTAAAGAAAGTATTGCTCTTAATTTAAAAAATCAGAGCGATAAAAAAATATTAGAAAATATATTAACCAAGGCAGATATTCTTGTTGAAAACTTTAAACCAGGAACTTTAGAAAAATGGGGTTTTGGTTGGAAACAGATATGTAAAAAATATCCTAAATTAATTTATGCCTCAGCATCTGGTTTTGGGCAAACAGGACCTCTAAAAGAATTGCCAGCATATGATATGGTTGTTCAGGGGATGGGTGGATTAATGAGTGTAACCGGTCAACCAAATTCTGAACCAACAAGAGTTGGTACCTCAATTGGTGACATTACGGCAGGTCTTTTTACTACAATTGGGATCAATGCAGCTCTTTATGATAGACAAAAAACAGGTAAAGGAATGTACATTGATGTATCTATGCTAGATTGCCAAATTGCTATATTGGAGAATGCAATAGCAAGATATTTATCAAAAAATGAAATACCAAAACCTATGGGCTCTAGACATCCATCTATTGCTCCCTTCGAGGCATTTAGAACTAAAGATAGCTATATAATTATTGCTGCTGGAAATGATAAACTTTTTGAAAATTTATGCAAAGCATTAGACTTAAATGAATTAATTAATGATGAAAAATTTAAAGTTAACTCTTCTAGAAGTGAGAACATGGATACTTTAAAAAAAATAATTGAAAAAAAATTAGTTAATAAAACTACAAATAATTGGGTTAAGATATTTGAAAATTTAAAGATTCCATGTGGTCCAATTTTCAATATAAAAGAGGCCGTAGAGAATCCTCAAGTTAAAGCTAGAAATATGATTGTTAAATCCTATCATAAAATTATTGGAGAATTTAAAGTCGCTGGAAATCCCATCAAAATGTCATCGTATAATGATGAGGAAAAACGTGGAGATATTCCTGACTTAGACGAACACAGAGAAAAAATATTAAAAGAATTTAATTAATCTTTTTTTCTATTTCATATGACATCTTTTTTACCATCATCTTCTTATTCAAGATATCTGTTCTGATTGAAATTGCATCTTTAACTTTCTTTAATGGACTATTTGTTCTATTTTTATCCATTATAGTTCTTTTATTTAATAATTTTTTTACTTGTTTCAAAGGTATTTTTTTCTTTAGATCAATCCATCTTCTATAACTTGCTTTTTTTAGGCTACATTTGAAATAAAAAGCAATATCATATTTTGGATTTTTTTTTAAAATATTTGAGGCAATATCTCTTCCTTCAACGCATATTCTTTTATTATTACGTATTAATTTTTTTTGTGTCTTCTTCATTATCTCTCTTACTTTCTTAATTTTTGCTAATGGTCCGACATGCTCATCAATTCTTTGAGTGTGAAGATTTAATGCTGAAATTTTTTTATAATTTAAATTTTTAAACTTTTTATTTAAAAAAATGATTTTATTTTTTGGATTATTCTCTATAATTAGCTTGCTAGCGTAACGGTAAAGTAGTCCGGAATTAATAAGTAATAATTTATATTTTCTTGAAATTAGTTTTGCCCCAGTGCTCTTGCCACTTGCGGCCTCACCATCACATGCGATAATTAATGATTTTTTCATATCTGTAGACAAGATTAATATATAAATTTAAATTAATTTTAAAAGAGGTTTAAATTCTTTACTACTGATCTGAATTATCTGTTGTTCCAGTGTCTTCGGAAACTTCTTGATCTTTTAGTTCGTCAATTGAGATTTCATTTTCTTGTGCATCGTCATTATTTAAATCTGAGGACGCTTGATCTGTTGTATTTTGTAATTCATTCAAATCATCTTTAGAAACTTGTATTTTTTCTGGTATTTTCCTTGCTCTTTTGGAGGGTAATATTGGAACACCAGATTTAGAAATTTCGCCTTTATATAAATTTTCGAAATCATCTCCAACTTCTTCATCTTCTTCAGCGTTATCCTCTATTTCCTCTACATGTTTTCTTAATTTGTAAACAGCACTGTCAGTTAAATCAGAAACTTTTACATTTTCATTCGCTATCTCTCTCAAAGCTATTACTGTATTTTTATCATTGTCTCGATCTACAGTAGGCTCTAAACCTGAGTTAAGCTGAGTTGCTCTTTCCTTAGCAACTAAAACTAACTCGTAAGGACTTTCTACTTTATCTATACAATCTTCTACCGTAACACGTGCCATTCTGAGGTGTTTATACTCCGTATTTAAATAAATCAAGTTTTAATTCGTAATAATAGGATTTAATTTGCCCTTAATTAAAAATAAACAGATTAAGGAAATTGATATATAAGTAGCTGATATTATAGCAATTTGCTCAATGGTAAATCCTTTATCAATTAATAGTCCGAATAATGCTGTTCCAAAAGCAGTAGCGAATACCATTAAAGCAGTCGTTAGAGCTTTAATTGAACCTATATGTTTCACTCCATAAATCTCTGCCCAAGTTGAGGACCCGAGAACGTTTGCAAAACCGTTTGAGATTCCAATTAGTCCCAAAAAAATGAAAGATGTAAAAGGATGATTAAAATAAATTATTATAAATACTGATATCAATAAAGGAATATTCATATAAATAATCAGTTTCCTACTAGTAAATTTATCTATTAGAACTCCTGATATAATTAAAGTTATTACTGAAAAAATAGAGTAGGCCATAAATGATTGAGCAATTATATATGGTCCCCAGTTTTTTGAACTTAAAATGAATGATTGATAAACAAATGTTCCTGTAGCAATCCAAGGCATAGCAAGCATATTTGCGCAAATAATATAAAATCTATAATCTTTAATAACTTCAATTCTTTTCCAATTTTTTATTTTATTTTCATGTTTAATTGAGCCTTCATTATTTTCTCTTGATTGGAAATTTAGGTTTTTTACAAGCAAGTATGATGTTAGGGGTAAAAACAAAATTACTAAAATAGAAATAGACATCCAAATACTTTTCCACTCATAAATTGACAATAGATAAATAATTAGAACTGGAAGTATAAATTCTGCTGTAGACAAACCGAACCAACTTGTACTTAAGGCTTTTCCCCTTGATTTTGTGAAATATCTTGAAACAGTTGTTGTTGCAGTATGTGACATAAGACCTTGTCCTGAAAATCTCATTAAAAAAATGGCAATAAATAAAATATTAATTGAAGATATATATGAGAAAAATAAACTTGAGAATGACAAAAGTATGATTACAAAAAAAGCAAATTTAAAAATATTTATATCATCAATTTTTTTTCCTACCCAAATTAGAACAAAACTACTTAATAAAGTTGCTGATGCATAAATTGAGCCAAATTGTCCATGTGTTATAGAAAGTTCATCTCTTATGCTGGTATTAAATAAACCTAAAAAAAAACTCTGTCCAAAGCTAGAAAAAAATGTAAATATAAATC
>MDTE01038886.1_pt1 | contig 13363 bp, 18 predicted proteins | sample 811231 | NCBI WGS metagenome assembly MDTE01 (sample SAMN05326651, study PRJNA326480) | marine metagenome | isolation source: seawater | place: Indian Ocean: Red Sea | collected 2010
CAAATAGATTTTTACAGGGACAGATACGATGAAGAGTTCCAAGCAATATTGCGGGACGGGGTCGAATATGATGAGGACGGCGGGGGGACTGTATCTGATAGCGAGAAAGAGCCTCTACACAATTTACGATTAGTAAGATAATGGTTGCCGACATCAAGGTAAATATTAATGCCATTGAAGTAAAAAATTTTTTAACATCATTAAAACAAAAACAAAAATCAGCAATAAATACAGCACTTAATAGAGTTTCAAATATGGCTATCTTAATGATAACCAAAAGAACTCAATCTGGAAGATTACCTGATGGTGGTAAAATGTTGCCCTATGCAAAATCAACAAAAGTAAATAGACGAAAAAGAGGAAGACAAGTAGGTTTTGTAGATTTAACTGATTCGGGTAAAATGTTTCGTAGCTTAGATTTTAGAACTAGAGCATTTAAAAGCACATTATTTTTTGCAAATAAAGAACGAGAAAAAATAGCTAGTTTTCATGATACATTTGGTGTGGGTAAGAAAAAAGTTAAAAGACCTTTTTTTGCTATTGGCAATAAAGAAGAAAATAAAATACAACAAGAGTTTAGTAAATTTTATTTTAATAAATTAGGATTATGAGTAAAAGAGAAGACATAGCTAGTGATATAATTACTAAACTTGATGCTGTAACTAGCCCAATTGAATTTAAAAAATTAACTCGTGAACCTTTTGAGGTTGAAGAGTTATCTGATGCACAATTTCCAGCCGCATTTGTTCAAGCGGGAGATGAAACTAGAGAACCCTCTGCTATGGGTGCAACTGGGTCAGGTAAATACACTGGAACAATAGATTTTCTTATAGTTGCATTTGGCAAGGGTACAGATTCAAATATTGATACTGTTAGAAACCAAATCATTGAAGTAGTTGAAGAAACACTTGATAATGATATAACAAGAAATGGAAATGCGTTGGATACACAAATTATTGAGGCATCTTCAGACGAGGGTACAATTTATCCTTATGGTGGAGTCAGAATAACTGTGCGTGTAATGTATGAATTTACAAGGGGGACTGCATAATGGCTATGGATATAGTAATGGTTAAAGGAGACACCAAAATAAAAATCTCGCCAGACTTTCAAGAGTATTACGAAAAAAGAGGTTTTACTGTTGAAGGCAAAAATAAAAAAATATCAGTTGAAAAAGAAACTCAAAAAGTTATAAAACAGTTAAAGAAAGAAAATAAGGAGTAATAAATTATGGCAACTCATCATGGTAAAGATGCAGTAGTTCACATTGGCGGTACTAATATCGGTCAAGCAACTGGATTTACTGTAGATACGACACACGATGTTGTAGAAGACACAGCATTAGGTTCATCAATGAAATCATTTGTAGTTGGAAGAGGTACGTTTACAGCGTCAATAGATATGAATTTTGACGATGACGATACTGCTCAAGGAAACCTTACACAAGGTGCTACTGTAAGTGTAGAGTTCATGCCAGAGGGTTCAGGTTCAGGCGAACAAAAATTGTCTGGTTCAGGAATCGTTACTGGAATGAGTGTTGGTGTGACTTTAGATGGAGTGACTACAAGAACAGTATCTTTACAAGGCACAGGCGGTCTAACTATCGGCACAGTATAATTTAATTTATGCCAGACGATAATAAACCCGATTATTTTAGCGGAATAAGAGATCACTTTACTGGTTTAGAAACTAAAATTATAGAAGTTCCAGAGTGGGGATTGGTAGGCGATAAAGCGATCTATTGTAAACCATTTAACATGATGGAGAAAACTAAAATTTTTAAAGGTGTTACTGCTACTGATGTTAATGTTTTAATTGATGTCATTATCGAAAAAGCGTGTGATAAAGACGGAAACAAAATGTTTGACGCTACCAATATTCTTGGATTTAGAACTAAAGCAGATACAAATATTATAGCCGAAGTCGCCAATAAAATAATGGGAACACAAAATGTCGATGTAAACGACAATAAAAAAAACTAAAAAATAATCCTGAACTACATAATATATTTGCGTTAGCTGAAAAACTCAGTAAGACTGCATCAGAAATCTTGCAAATGCCAGTCTATGAGTTTAATATGTGGCTTGCATACTTTGATCTTCAAAAAGAAGAAAGAGAACGGCATGAACGTATAGCAAAAATGAGAAAATAGATGGCTACAAAAAAAGTAAATATAGATTTAATTGCAAAAGACAAAACAAGACAAGCCATGCAGTCAGCAACAAAAGGTGTTGATGGTGTTAAAAGTTCAGTAATAAATTTAAAAAATGCACTGATTGGTTTAGGTGCTGGTGTAGCTATTAAAGGTTTTGTTGATGTAGGTAAGTCAGTCGAATCACTTCAAGTAAGATTAAAATTTTTATTTGGTAGCGTAGAAGAGGGTGCAAGGGCTTTTGACGCTATGGCAAAATTTGCTGGTAAAGTTCCTTTTTCACTTGGAGAAATTCAAGCTGGTTCTGGTGTACTTGCGGTAGTAAGTAAAGATGCAAATGAATTATCAAAAATATTAGAACTTACTGGTAATGTAGCGGCAGTTACAGGATTAGATTTTAGAACAACAGCAGAGCAAATTCAAAGGTCATTATCTGCTGGTATTTCAAGTGCAGATTTATTTAGAGAAAAAGGTGTTAAATCTATGTTAGGATTTAGTGCTGGTGCAACAGTTTCAGTAGAACAAACTAGAGAGGCCTTATTTAGAGTTTTTGGTAAAGATGGAGACTTTGCTGGTGCAACTGATGATCTTGCAAATACTTTAGAGGGAACTTTATCAATGATAGGAGATAAGTTCTTTAATTTTCAAAAAACAGTAGCAGAGGAATTTTTTGTTGCTCTTAAAAAAGAGTTTGGTGCATTTGACAAGACACTTGCCGCAAATGAGGCTACGATATTAGAAATAGCAGAAACAGTAGGTAAAGGTTTAGCTGGTGCAGTTACTTTGGGTGCAGATGCTATTAGATTTTTGAACGACAATATAGAGGCAATAAAAAAAGCTGGTTTAGCATTAGTTGTGTTTGGTATGACCAAAGCATTTATAGGATTAACAGTATCAATTAGAAGAGCTGGCATAGCTATGATGGCTTTTAATAAAATTTCTATGAAAAACCTTGCTGGTGTAATAGCCGCTGGTACTGTTCTTTTGGCAGACTACTTAGGAATTTTAGACAAACTTTTAGAAAAATTTGAAAAACCAAAAACAATAGAGGATTTTGTAGCTGAAGTAACATTATTAAATGAGGAATTATCATTAATAGAAGTAAAAGATTTCACGATTGGTAGTGCATTTACAAGAATGCAAGACAAGGCTCACGCATTGATGGACGCTATGAGACAAATGCAAAAAGAGGTTGGAGAAAATAGTGCTGAATTTTTAAGATTAGAAGGATTGATAGAAAGTGTCAGAGATGAATTAATGAAAATTCCTTTACAAGAAATCGAATTTGGATTCGATAACGTAAATGGGGCAGTTAATAAATTATCAGAATCATTTAAGGCTTTTGGTAAAGGTTTTTTTAATGAAATGCAAAATCAAAAAAACGCATTACAACAATTTGAAGAGGCTGGAAAAAAAGCATTTACCAATTTTTCAAATATGTTAGCGGATTCATTGTTTACAGGAAAATTAGCTTTTAAAGATTTTACTAGGTCAGTATTACAAGATATTGCTAGAATAATATCTAAACAACTAATGATGCTAGCTATACAAAAAGCATTAGGTTTTTTTGGTGTAACAAGCATATTTGGAGTATCAACAAGTAAGATTTTTGGTTTTGCAGATGGTGGACGACCAGCAGTGGGCCGACCTAGCATAATTGGAGAAAAAGGGCCTGAGCTTTTTGTGCCAGATCAAGCTGGTACAGTTGTACCAAATAATCAACTTGGTATGTCAAAACCAGTAACAGTAAATTTTAATATTAATACTGTTGATGCAAGAGGATTTAATGAGTTATTAGTTAATAGCAGAGGGGTTATTGTAAATATGATTAATAGTGCAGTAAATGAAAAAGGTAAGGCGGCATTAATATGAGTGGGTCTTTACCAAACACAAACTTTCAGGCAATCAATCTAAAGTCAAATCAAAAGACTTTATTTAGTGAAACTGATAGTGGCAAAACATTTAGACGACAAGTTCAAGGACAAAGATTTAGTTTTACAATTTCATATCCACCTTTGAGTAGAGCAGATTTTGCACCAATAATGGCATTTATTTTGAAACAAAGAAGTAGGAAAGAAAGTTTTACAATCACTTTGCCAAGCACATTAAATGCACAAGGTAATGAAACAGGAACACTACTCGTGAACGGCTCACACTCTGCCGCTGATACTACTATTGCAATTGATGGATTTGCGGCTGATGGTGCTGGAAGATTAAAAGCTGGAGACCTATTAAAATTTGCACACGATAAAGTTTACATGGTTGTTGCAGACGTAACATCATCAAGTAATGCCGCAACTGTTACTATAGAGCCACCTTTAAGAACAGCTTTAGCAGATAACAGTTCTGTCACTTATGACTCTGTTCCAGTGTCAGTTCATTTGACTAGCGATGTTCAAGAGTTTCAAACAAATGAAAACGACAAAGATGGTAATTTATTATTTAAATTTGAGTTTGATGTTATTGAGAGTTTATAATGGCAAGAGGATTATCGACTGCGGTAAAAACACAATTAGCAACTGGAATTATAGACCCTGTTGTTTTAGTTGAAATAGGATTTGGTACACCAATATATTTAACAAATGCTAGTTTTGACATTACATCTAGTATATCTGGCACATCAAGAACATATCAATCAAATGGGCATTTGCGTAGTATTACTGGTGTAAGTGAAACAAACACACCAACAAAGAATTCATTATCTATTAGTTTGTCTGCGGTAGATCAAAGTTATGTATCAGTAGCACTTAGTGAAAATATTATTAATGATGACGTTTTTATTTATAGAGGTTATTTAGACAGCAACAACGCTTTGATAAGTGACCCATTTTTACTATTTTACGGAACAATAGATGAATATAAAATAAGCGATAACACTACTACTGCTAATTTAATATTAACTGTAACCTCACATTGGGGAAATTTTGGTAAGACTAGCGGAAGAACTACAACAGACAATTCTCAACAAAGATTTTTCAGTGGAGATAAAGGTATGGAATTTGCGGCTTTAACTGTGAGAGATATAAAATGGGGTAGAGTATGACGAGTGTTCATTTATACCAAGCACAAAAAAAAGATATTGAAGATTTAAATAATCTCATAAAAGATTGGAAAGAATCTGATTTAATAGATTGTAATTTTCCAGAACTAGATACTATTAAGGTAAATCAATATCTTAACAAATTTTTACAAAATGGAAAAATTATTTGTATAAAAGATTTAGATAGGGACGAAATGATTGGGTGTTGCATATTTAATAAATCTGAATATTGGTTCAGTAAACAACCCATAATAGTTATACAAATGATTTATATTCATAAAAGATTTAGAAATTATAAACTTGTAAAACAAATTATAGATATGATTAAAAAAGTGGCTGACAATAATCCTATAGTATTATCAATAACTACAAAATTAGATATAGACCCTGTTTTTGAAAAATTAGGTTTTGAAAATATGGGTGGTAACTGGAGATTAATTTAATGGGCGGCTGGAATCCATTTGAAGATATTATTGATTTTGTTGAGGATATTGTAGATGTAATTGTAGATTTAGTAGAAGATGTTATTGGTTGGCTTGTACCAATACCTGAAATTCCAGATTTTGGAGACATACAACCAGATCAAAATGCAAAAGGTGTATTAGTTAATAAATTTAGTGCAAATGCACACATACCAGTAGTTTATGGAACTAGAAAGGTCGGCGGCAACGTAATTTTTTTAGAAACTTCTGGGACGGACAATGAGTTCTTGTATATGGCTATTGTAGTTTCTGAAGGAGAAATAGACGATATTAGTTCAATATTTGTTAATGACAACCAAGTTACTTTTGATGGAGATATAGCAGATAATACTCAAAGATCAGTAGCAAGTTCAGATTCTAATTTTTTTAAAGCTGACCCAAATGTTGAGGGTTCAAGTGCCGCAAGTTTAATAACTATTGAACCTCATTATGGGACTGATTCGCAGACTGCATCAAGTTTGCTATCAGGTTTATCATCTTGGACATCGGCCCATCGTCTTCGTGGGCTTGCGTACATAGCACTTAAATTTAAATGGAATAATGATGCTTTTGGTGGTTTGCCTACAGTAAATGCCGTAGTTAAAGGTAGAAAGGTTTACAATCCAAATCTTGATAGCACTGTTACTGGTGGTTCAGGTTCACATAGGAAAGATGACAGCACTACATGGGAATATTCGGATAATCCAATTTACCAAATGTTAGATTATTTAAGAAATGATAGATTTGGTATGGGTATTGCTAATAGTTATTTTGATTCTAATTTTGCAGATTGGCAAACTGCTGGAGATGTCTGCGATGCAGATATTACACCTTATTCTGGTGCAAGCACTATTGATTTAATGGACAGCCACACAGTCGTTGATACATCAAAAAAAGCTATGGATAATGTTAAAGACTTTGTTCGTGGTTCACGATCTTATTTAAATTTTACTGGCGGAAAATATAAAATTTTAGTTGAAACATCTGGTAGTGCAAGCATAACTCTGACAGAGGATAATATTATAGGTGGAATCCAAATAAGTAGTAAAAACAAAAACTCACGATATAACAGAGTTATTGTTAATTTTACTAATCCAAGCAAATCTTATCAATCTGATACCGCACAATTTCCCCCAGTTGATGAAACTGGATTAGCAAGTGCGGACACACACGCAAATATGAAAACCGCAGATGGTGGTTTGTTATTAGAGGGACGTTTTGATTTTGCTATGCTGACAAGCCCATATCAAGCTCAAGAAATGGCAGAAATTATTTTGCGTAGATCAAGGTCTAGTTTAGATATAAATATAAAAACAGATGCGACAGCTTTAGATTTAAGTATTGGAGATATTGTTAATGTAACCCATGCCACACCAAGTTTCTCTTCTAAGGCCTTTCGTGTGCAAGGAATGACATTAAATACAGATCATACAGTAAGTTTACAATGTTCAGAACATCAAGAATCATTCTATACTTTCGGAACACAGCAAGAAGTTGCCACAATTCCATCTACAACTTTACCAAATCCTTTTACTGTTCAACCACCAGCAAGTGTGACTTTAGATGATACGTTAGTTGAATATAACGATGGAACTGTAATTGTAGCTTTAGATGTAACTATAGGTGCAACACCTGACAAATTTATTGATTTTTACCAAGTAGAATACAAATTAAGTACAGATTCTGATTTTATTATTTATGCACAAGGCTCTGGTCTTAATCATAGAGTTTTAAATGTAATTGACCAAAAAGTGTATGACGTGAGGGTAAAAGCAGTGAACACTGTGGGGGTTTCGTCAAGTTATGTTACTGCACAAAGAACAATTGTAGGTGCTATTGAACCACCAAGTGATGTTCCTGATTTAGCTTGTAATGTTGTTGGACAAGACGCTTTTTTATCTTGGACTCAAATATCAGATTTAGATTTAGCATTTTACCAAATAAGATTTGCAACAGAAACAGATGGAACGGCTGATTGGCAAAACTCAGTAAATTTAGTTACTAAAGTTTCTCGTCCAGCTACAAGCATTACAGTTCCCGCTAGGGCTGGTACTTATTTAATAAAAGCTGTTGATAAACTAGGTAACTTTAGTTCAAATGCAACTGCTGTTATTTCTAATGTAACTGAAGTTCTTACACACAATTCAGTTTCAACTATTAATGAACACCCTACATTTGCTGGAACTAACAATAATACAGTAATATTAGATGATTCAATTCAATTAAATTCTTCAGAATTATTTGATAGTGCTGGTGGAAACTTTGATTCGGAAACAGTTAGATTTTTTGATTCTGGTGTTGCTAGTGCAGATTTTGTTTCTAGTGGTAATTATGAATTTGCGAATACGATAGACATAGGGGCAAAACACACTGTTAGAGTTACCGCTACAATAAAACAAACTGCATCAAATCCAGATGATTTATTTGATTCTCGTAGCGGGCTATTTGACAGCCAAAGTTCTAACTTTGATGCTGATGCCCCAGCTAACGCAGATGCAAGATTAGAAATATCTACTTCAGATGACAATGTTACTTATACCTCATTTCAAGCATTTGTTATTGGAAATTATACAGCTAGATATTTAAAATTTAGAGTTGCTTTGACTTCAACCGATAATGCCTCAACCCCAGTCGTTCAAGAGGTTACTGTTACAGTAGATATGCCTGATAGAATATTTAGTGGAAATAATATTAGTTCTGGTGCTGGAACTAAAACAGTTACATTTACAAATCCATTCAAGTCTGCAAGTTACGCAGTTGGCATAACTGCCGACAACATGGCAACGGGAGATTTCTTTACAGTTTCAAATAAAACTGTTAATAGTTTTGATGTTTTATTTAAAAATTCAAGTGGTTCAGCAATAGATAGAAATTTTGATTTTATTGCAAAAGGCTTTTGAAAGAGGTATAAAACAATATGGCACAACACGATTACGATATAGCAAATCAATCTTTCCCTTCTTTTAGGTCAGATTTAAATTCAGTTTTAGATGCAGTTATTTCTACAAACTCTGGAACTTCAAGACCATCAGCGGCAGTTGCGGGGACGCTTTGGTATGATACTTCGGATACGACCTTAAAACTGTATAACGGGAGTGCAGATATAAATGTTGGCCAAACATCATGGTCTGCAAAAAGTTCTAACTTTACTGCAACAGCAAATAGTAAAAATTTTGTTGATACATCTGGTGGGGCGGTTACAGCAACTTTACCAGCGAGTCCATCACAAGGGGACGAAGTAAGATTTGTTGATACAAACGGAACATTTGACACTAATAATTTAACTGTAGATAGAAATGGCAAACCAATTCAAGGGGCGGCATCAAATTTAACTGTTGCAACTGAAAGGGCTGGTTTTGGTTTAGTATTTTATAATGATACTCAAGGCTGGTTATTAATTGAGAAATAATTATGAGTAATTACGAGGGTATAAAGTATAATTTTGACGGCTCTGGTTTATCAGGTATAGAGGGCGTTCCAACAGGAACAATAGTTTCTTGGAGTAAATCTGCTGTTCCAACTGGTTTTTTAGAGTGTGATGGTTCAAATGTTTCAAGATCAACATATTCTGATTTATTCTCAGCAATAGGCACTACTTATGGTGCTGGCGATGGTTCAAGCACTTTTGGATTACCTGACTTACAAGACAATGTTGCAGTTGGAAAATCAGGTACAAAAGCATTAGCATCAACTGGTGGGGCAAATACTGTAACACCGACAGGAAATGTCGCTGGTTCTACAGCAAACGCAACACTATCAACATCGCAACTTTCATCACACAATCACTTAATTGTGGGTCAGCCTTTTGGTGGTGCAAGTAATTCAAGATTAGAGGGTGCTATGGGTGGTGGAACTTACACAGGAAACAGAGGAGATGGCGGCGGTCATTCACACAATATGAGTGCGAATTTTGTAGGCACTGCAAATTCAGTTGTTCAACCATATTTAGCATTGTTATACATTATTAAAACTTAGGAGATAAAAATGGCAAGTAAAGGTAATTGGGCGGTAGTTTTTGAAGATAAAAAAATTACAAAAAATTATGATGAAGGGGCTACAGAGGGAATTGCTTTTATAATTGATGATGATTCTTTCTGGAATCAATCTAAATTTTCAAATATTTGGGCTATACAATACGGAACATCTAACACCTCTGATGAGGTCGAATACAGAGATACAACGCCTCATTCATCTTTTGCTGATGCTAATATTGGTGGCATAAGTCAATTTTCTGATAAATGGGATACAATGTATTTGGCAAAAATTCAGACCGATTGGGACAACAATATTTTGTATGATAGCGATAATAATGTTGTTTCAGAAACAAATGCAGAAAAAATTACTAGATTAGGTGCAAGGCCAACAAGCTATACTTCTTCATAATCTTTTACAAATAAAGTAGCACTATATCTTATCATATTAGGTATGTTACTTGCGTGTTGAGAATGCCAATGATCTGACGGAAACAAGATTGCTCTGTTTTCTCTAAAACCAACATGAGTATCTAATTCTAAATGTTTATCTATTTTATTGTAAAAAACTGTTCCATTTGTAAGTGATGTTATTCCTTTTAACATAATCATGATATTTATTTTACCATCGGGAATATCTTGATGTGGTTTAAAATGGTCTAAATTTCTTTGATCTATACCAGAATCAAAACCTAATTCTTTTATTTTAATTTTAAATTTTAACTCAGATTGACTTACAAACAAATTTTGCAATATTTTATCGTTACTTAATTGCCACCTTGCCCCATAATAATTTTCTTTATTTTTTTTTTTCTGTATTCTTAAAATATCTTGGAATATAAAAGGCTTTTGTTAATGCAAAATCTTGAATAGCAAGCAAATCATTTTTTTTGAAAAAATTATCTAAAATTTTTATCATTGGTGTAAAAAACAATTTATTGAATATCTAGTACCTTTTTTTATAGGCTCTGTTCCATGAATCCAAATAGGTTCTGCGGGAAACAACATACTGTCCCCAGTTTTTAAATTATGTTTAATCTTACCATCAAAAAATCTAAATTCGCCACCCTCATAATCTTCATTTAAATTCAAAGTGCAAGATGCTCTAGTTAAATTACCAACGTCTGTATGGTCTTTAATAAATTGTCCTTTATCATATTTTAAAATTCTAATATTTGATGAATTGCTTATTAAATATTTGTTAAATGTAGGGCAAATTGTTCTTTTTAAATAAAATACATAATTAGTTATCATAATATTTATATACCTTTTTGCTAATTCTAAAGGTTTTAAAAAACCATTATTTTGAAAAACACATTCAGATAAATTTATGCAATTGTAATTATCCTCTTCAATTTTTTTTGTTTGATACTTATAACTATTTTCTGAAACTGCATATTTATTATGGTCTTCGTAAAAGTTTATGAAATAATTACATATATCTTTAGGAACTAAACCATTTATATGAAATTTTAAGTCATTTATTTTATAATCAAATGACACTATGTTACTTTTAACCAAGATGTTAAAATATATTTATTATTAGACAAAGGCGGGTTTCCTCTATGAACGTATGGAAAACCAGCGGGCCAAATAACTATTCTGCCTGTTTTTGGTTCTACCCTTTGAGAAAAATGCAAGAATTCTGTTTCCCCGCCTTTTTTTACATCATTTAGATATATACTAAAAACAAATGCTCTTGATTGCATTTCAAAGGCCGAACCATGCTCTATGTGCCAAATGTGATAACCTTGCTTTGGTAAAGTTTTCTGAATTTTTAAACGAGTATAAAAAAATTTTTCTTTTAAATAACTTTCCTCAGCACCCGTAATTTCTTTATAATGATTCCAAGCCATATTAAAGTTAAACATCATACTTTTTAAATCTTGCCACCAAATTTCAATATTATTTTCACCAGCAAAAAATTGGTCATCTTGTTTTTCAAGAATAGATGAATTTTCAAAACTCATTCTATCAAATGTATTGTTGAATTTATTTTGATTTTCAAAAAGTTTTATAGCTTTTTCACATTCTTGTTTTGTAATGTAATTGTCGTAAATACCGATAAAATCGGTTATTTTACATTTCCTCTTTTTTTGCTTTATCTCTTTGTCTTTTAATTTCATAAAGTTGTTCTAGTTTTTTATTAACCATAAAATGATCTACTGAATCAAAATTGCACACTAATGAATATCTGTTGTTGTCTTGATTATTTTTTTCAAAACCATGTAATATTAAGGGTGGAAATATATAATAATCCCCAGCCTTCGGAGTTATTGAGATATTTAATTCTGGTAAAATTAAATCCGAACCATCAGTAAGATATAAAATTGCATGGTACTGCCTATGGTCGTGAATATCTATAGTATCGCCCTTTTTTATTTCATTTCCCCAAGCATCTATAACTATTGATCTTTCTAAGAAAAAAGCAAAAATTTCTGGGTGTGTAGTTTGATGTTTGTTTATTAAAAATCTAAAAAAATCTTCAAATAAATCATTTCCTATAAAATGTTTCCAATTGGTCATTCTACCTTTTATGGCAGTGTAGTTATCCATTTCTGGGTCTATATTGTTTTTTATCTCTAAAATCATATTATGGACTAGATTTGGGTATGGATAATGTCCAAAAATTATATTTACAGTTCTTGGATAGGTAATATTTAGACTGTTTTTTGTTTCAGATAATTTATTATTTCTATTTATGAACTTAATCATTTATATTAGTCTCAAATTTATATATTCATTTTATGAATTGTCAAAACATTGAATTTTACGAAACTGAGCAATTTCAATACTTATTAATACATAAAAACGCATCACATAGTATTATTAAATGTATAGAGTCATTAAATCCGGTAATTACAGACAAAATTAACTTAAATAAGGTTAGATGGACAGTAATAAGAGAACCATACGAAAGATTTATTGCTGGCCTTAAATATGATTTGCAAAGGCATCAATTAAATATTGAGGATATAGAAATTAAATCATTATTTAATTCAAAAATTAACAATTTTTCAAGAGTCAAAGGTAATGTAAATCACACAGCATCACAAATTCCTTATCTAATAAATACACACATAAATTATTATGTAGAATTAAAAGATTTACATACATTTTTAAAAATGCACTTTGGAAAAACTGAATATCAAAACATAGATAAATCAAATGTAAAAATTGATTTAGATAAAAACGAAATTATTAAATATTTAGAATTAGATTATTATGTATATGATTGTATATTGAATTCGCCTTATTTGTGGAAATGGCAACAAGGTAAAATTTTCTAAAATTGGACATTTAAGTATTTATCTTATATTTATAAAAATATGATTAGAGGTTTATTAATAGGAACAATCCTTGCTGGAATTTTAATTTGGTTTCTTAATGGTTTAATGAGTTCTGCTCTTGGGGCAGATACAAATACAGTTTCATCAACAGTCGTCACTAACAATACACCACCAACAGCTAACGCACCAAGTGTTGTCGTTAATAATTCAGACGTTTGTAAAACAGCGGCATCAGCTGGTGTTCAGACACAGATTTTAGGAATTGCATCAGGAATTACAGTAACAGACGAAAACTGTGAACGTATAAAACTCTCTCGATCTCTCTATGCTATGGGTATGAAAGTAGCCGCTATCTCTACATTGTGTGCTGATGCAAGAGTATTTGATGCGATGTGGAATGCGGGAACTTACTGCCCCTACAATGCTAGTATTGGAGAGGACGCAAAAAA
>MDTE01048717.1_pt1 | contig 13362 bp, 12 predicted proteins | sample 811231 | NCBI WGS metagenome assembly MDTE01 (sample SAMN05326651, study PRJNA326480) | marine metagenome | isolation source: seawater | place: Indian Ocean: Red Sea | collected 2010
TAACAGCTCAATAGCAATGCACAATGTTTCAACTCAATTTGCTGATGGAGGTGAATTTGGTTTTGGAGGAGAAATAGGAATATCTACTAATAAACTGCCGCCTAGAGGTCCTGTAGGGATAAACCAGCTCACTTCGTATAAATATGTAGTTTCTGGAAAAGGAATAGTCAGACCATAATAGATGGCAAAATTTCAAAATGAAAGAATTGGTATATTGGGTGGAAGTTTTGATCCAGCCCACAAAGGTCATCTGATTATTTCAAAAATTGCTTTAAAGCAAGCTAAATTAAAAAAAATTTATTGGATAGTAACGAAGAAAAATCCTTTCAAAAAAAAGACTTTTTTCTCTCTCAAGGAAAGATTAATGCAATCAAAAAAAATTGTAAAAAATTTTAAAAATATTCAGGTATTATACTTAGATGATATTATAAATTCTTCGAGATCAATAGATATAATTAGATTTATTAAAAAAGAAAAAAATGTTAAAGATCTTTATTTCATTGTTGGCTCAGATATTTTACTAAAATTTCATAAATGGAAAAGCTGGAAAAGGATAGTAAAATTGGTAAAATTAATAGTTTTTTATCGTAAAGGATATGATAAAAAGAGTAGAGAATCTATTGTGGTAAAATATTTAAATAAAGATAAAATAATTTTTATAAAGAATAAGCCGATACAAATTTCATCTTCAAATTTAAGGAAAAAAATATTAAATAAAATTTAATGGAAGTAAAAGAGATAAAAAAAAATATTGAAAAGATTCTAGACAATAACAAAGCTCAAAATATAACATCGATAAATCTAAAAAATAAATCATATATCGCGGATTATATGATTATTGCTTCTGGAACTTCTTCTAGACACCTTCAAGCGCTATCAGAAATTCTAGTAAATGAATTAAAAAAAATTGGTTTAGAAAATTGTAAAATAGAAGGTAAAGATAGTACCGATTGGAAATTAGTTGATACTCAAGATATAATAGTTCATATATTTCATCCACAAAAAAGAGATTTTTATGATTTAGAAAATATGTGGTCCGAAGAAATTCCAAAAGAAAAAGCTATGATATGAAAAAAATTTTTGTTTTACCAATTTTTATAATTATTTTTTTATCCAGTTCTGTTTATTCTAAGAATGATCTTTATCAAAAAATTGATTTATTTGGTGAAGTTTTAGAAAATATTAAACAGGAATATGTTGATGACATAGATCAAGCTGAAATAATGGACTCTGCAATTAACGGAATTCTTCAATCTTTAGATCCTTACTCAGCATATATGAGCCCAGAGCTTTTCAAAGAAATGCAGACTGACACAAGAGGTGAATTTGGTGGGCTAGGAATTGAAATTGGTATGGAATCAGGAGTAGTTAAAGTTATTTCTCCAATTGATGACACACCTGCAGCTAAAGCTGGTATAAAAGCTGGCGATTACATTGTAAAAATTGGTAATGAGCAAGTTCAAGGAAAATCTTTATTAGAAGCAGTAAAATTGATGCGAGGGCCAGTAGGCACATCAATAGATTTAACTGTAAGGAGAAAAAAAGTAAAAAAACCTTTAGAGTTTAAAATTGTAAGAAAAATAATTGAGGTTCAATCAGTTAGTTCTAAAATAATTGGTGATGAAAAAAATTTAGGTTATATAAGATTAAAGTCATTTAATGAAAATAGTGATAAGCAATTCTTAAAATCAGTTAAAAATTTCGAGAAGAAACCAAAAATAAAAGGCTATGTTGTTGATTTAAGAAATAATCCTGGAGGATTGTTAACTCAGGCAATTAATATTACTGATTATTTTTTAGATGACGGAGAAATTGTTTCGACTAAAGGAAGGAAACTTTCTGAAACAAGAAAATTTTTTGCGAGAAAAGGAGATGAGATAAAAGGTAAACCAATAGTTGTTTTAATAAATAATGGATCCGCTTCAGCTTCGGAAATATTCGCTGGTGCATTAAAAGATCATAAAAGGGCAATAATTTTGGGAGAAAATTCTTATGGAAAAGGTTCGGTGCAATCAATAATTCCTTTAAGAAATGGTGGCGGTATGAGATTAACAATATCAAAATACTATCTTCCTTCTGGCAAATCGATTTCTGAGGTAGGAGTTACTCCTGATATATTTGTTGAGGAAGAAGGTGATGAGTTCCTTATAAATACAGATAAAGACAATCAATTAAACTATGCAATAAAGCTTTTTAATTCTTAAAGATATGATTAAAAAAGAACTTCCTATGCGTAATGGTGTAGGTGTTATAGTTTTAAATAACAAGAATGAGGTTTTTGTAGGAAAAAGAAAAGATAATCCTGTAGATAAATGGCAAATGCCGCAAGGTGGTGTTGATGCAGGCGAAAACTATATCACTGCTATGAAAAGAGAATTATTTGAGGAAACAAGTATTAAAAACATCAAAGTTTTGAGAGAAATTGATGGTTTTTTTGAATATGAATTGCCAAAAAATTTAATTGGTAAAGTGTGGAAAGGGAAATTTAAAGGACAAAAACAAAAATGGTTTATCGCTAGATTTATTGGTGAAGAAAATGAAATAAATTTAAAAACTCAAAATCCAGAGTTTATTGATTGGAAATGGGTTCTTCTTGATGAACTTCCTGAACTAATAGTGGATTTTAAAAAAGAATTATACGTCAGGCTTTTACGAAAAATAAAAGAATTTATTAATTAATATTTTTTAAAGTTTCAATTTTATAAGATAACAAATATTTTTCCTTATCAGAAATATTATCTGCTTTGATTTTTTCTTCAGCATCTTTTATTTGAATCTCAATATTTTTACTTTCTAAATTTGTAATTTCTTTAGCTGTTGATGTTAGAATTAGAAGATAATTATCGAAAAATTCTACAGTACCATCTTCAACAAAATATTTTTTTTCTTTTTCACCTATAATTTTAACCAGTCCAGGCCTCAAAAAAGTAATTAAAGGCACATGATCTTTTAAGATGCCCATTTCACCCTCATATGAAGGAATAATTACCTCGGTAGTTTCTGCTTTTAGTACAGAGTGAGAGGGTGATATGATCTCAACTGAAAAATTTTTAGACATTACTTACTATCTTTTTGTAATTTTTCGGCCTTTTCTACAACTTCTTCTATTCCACCTACCATGTAAAATGCAGCTTCAGGAAGATGATCGTATTCACCTTTGCAAATTGCATCAAAACCTTTAATAGTAGATTCTAAGTCAACAAGTTTTCCTGGAGATCCGGTAAATACTTCAGCAACAAAAAAAGGTTGTGACAAGAATCTTTGTATTTTTCTTGCTCTTGCCACTGTCAATTTATCTTCCTCTGAAAGCTCATCCATTCCAAGTATAGCTATAATATCTTGAAGAGACTTATAAGCTTGTAAAATTCTTTGTACATCTCTAGCTACTCTGTAGTGTTCCTCTCCAACAACTCTTGGATCAAGTATTCTTGACGTAGAGTCTAACGGGTATACAGCGGGATAAATGCCTATTTCTGCTATTTGTCTTGATAACACTGTAGTAGCGTCTAGGTGTGAAAATGATGTTGCTGGTGCTGGATCAGTAAGGTCATCAGCAGGAACATAGATAGCCTGAACAGAAGTGATAGAACCTTTATCGGTAGAAGTAATTCTCTCTTGTAAATTTCCCATATCGGTAGCTAAAGTTGGTTGATAACCAACTGCGGAAGGTATTCTACCAAGTAGTGCTGAAACCTCTGAACCTGCTTGCGTAAATCTAAAAATATTATCTACAAAAAAAAGAACATCTTGACCTTCTTTATCTCTGAAATATTCTGCAACAGTTAAACCTGTTAAGGCTACCCGAGCCCTTGCACCAGGAGGTTCATTCATTTGTCCATATACCAACGCAGCTTTTGATCCTTTTCCATCAGTTTTTATAACTCCCGACTCTATCATTTCGTGATAGAGATCATTACCCTCTCTTGTTCTTTCTCCGACACCTGCAAATACTGAAAATCCACCATGAGCTTTTGCAATATTGTTTATTAACTCCATAATTGTGACTGTTTTTCCAACTCCTGCTCCACCGAATAAACCAATTTTTCCTCCTTTTGCGTAAGGAGCTAATAAATCGATTACTTTAATACCCGTTACAAGTTGTTCAGTCTCTGTTGCTTGATCAGTAAATTTTGGAGCGGGTCTATGTATAGGCCATTTTTCTTTTGTTTTAACATCCCCTTTTTCATCGATAGAGTCTCCTACTACATTTATTATTCTTCCCAGAGTCTCTGGGCCAACAGGAACACTAATTGGAGAACCTGTATTAACTACCTCATCTCCTCTTTTCAATCCCTCTGTTGCATCCATGGCGATGGTTCTTACATCATTTTCGCCTAGGTGTTGTGCTACCTCTAATATTAATTTATTACCGGAGTTACTCGTTTCAAGTGCGGTGTAAATTTCTGGTATCTCATTTTCAAAGTTTACGTCTACTACTGCTCCAATAATTTGTGTTATTTTTCCTTTTTTTCTCATGATTATAAACTTTCAGCTCCCGATATTATTTCTATTAATTCTTTAGTTATAGAGGCTTGTCTGCTTCTGTTGTAATTGATTGTGAGTTTATCAACCAAATCTCCAGCATTTCTAGTAGCATTATCCATTGCCGTCATTCTTGACCCTTGTTCACTAGCAGCATTTTCTAAAAAAGCTCTAAATACTTGAGTGGATATATTTTTAGGTAATAAATCCTCTAATATTTCATCTTCATCTGGCTCAAACTCATATGAAACTGACTTTTCATCGCCCTCATTTAAAAGTTTATTTTCTGTAGGTATAATTTGCAGAGATTGTGGAATTTGAGTTATTACATTTTTAAAATTGTTATAGAATAAGATGCATTTATCAAATTCATTACTATTAAATAAATTTATTATTTCTTTGCCTATTATTTCTGCTTCATTATATGAAATTTGTTTTTTGTCCTTAAAACTAAAATTTTTAATAACATATTTCCCGTATTCCCTTTTAATCTGATCTAATCCTTTTGATCCAACAGTCAAAATTTTTAAGTTTTTACCTTCTTTAAGAATTTTTTGAAAATTAGATTTTGCTAATTTGCAAATGTTTGTATTAAATCCTCCGCATAATCCCCTATCAGCTGTCAAAACTACGCACAAATATGTCTGGTCTTTACCTGTGCCAACAAGAAGTTTAGGCGCGCTTGCAGGATCTGTAATTGATTTTGTTAAATTAAGAATGATATTATACATTTTTTGACTATATGGGCGGCCTCTCTCTGCATTTTCTTGTGCCTTTCTAAGTTTTGCGGCTGCCACCATTTTCATAGCTTTAGTAATTTTTTGGGTAGATTTAACACTTTTAATTCTTTTTTTTAAATCATCTAAACTTGGCATTAGTTTTTACCTTTTTTGTAACTTTCAATAACCTGCGTTAGAAGTTTTTCAGTATCATCCTCGAGCTTTCCTGATGATTGAATTGCATCAATGATTTCGGATTTTTCAGATTTAACTTTTTCTATTATATCTTTTTCAAAAATTTTTACTTTCCCCAAATCTATATCATCTAAATAACCTTTTACCCCTGTGAAAACAGATATTACTTGTTCAGCTACAGTCATTGGAGAATATTGATCTTGTTTCAGTAGTTCAGTTAATTTTGCTCCACGATTTAATAACTTTTGAGTAGAAGCATCTAAATCTGAACCAAATTGCGCGAATGCTGCCATTTCTCTATATTGAGCTAATTCTAATTTGATTGAGCCAGCAACTTTTTTCATTGCTTTAGTTTGGGCAGCTGATCCTACTCGAGAAACTGATAAACCTACGTTTACAGCAGGACGTATTCCTTGATTAAATAATTCAGTTTCTAAGAATATCTGACCATCTGTAATAGAGATTACGTTTGTTGGAATATACGCAGAAACATCACCTGCTTGTGTCTCAATAATTGGCAAGGCTGTTAAAGAACCTCCACCACTCTTTTCGTTTAATTTTGCTGCTCTCTCCAAAAGTCTGCTATGTAAGTAAAATACATCTCCTGGATAAGCTTCTCGTCCAGGGGGTCTTCTAAGTAATAAAGACATTTGTCTGTAAGCTACAGCTTGTTTAGATAAGTCGTCGTAAACAATTAAAGCATGCATTCCATTATCTCTAAAATATTCTCCTATTGTACAACCCGTATATGGGGCTAAAAATTGCAAAGGAGCAGAGTCAGATGCAGTGGCTGCTACCACTGTTGTATATTTTAACGCACCAGCCTCTTCTAAAGTTTTTGTTATTTGAGCTACTGTAGAGCGTTTCTGACCAATTGCTACATAGACACAATATAATTTTTTTTTCTCATCTGAAGACTCATTTATCTTTCTTTGATTAATGATTGCATCAATTGCAACTGCGGTTTTGCCTGTTTGTCTATCACCAATAATTAATTCTCTTTGCCCTCTTCCAATTGGAATTAGAGAGTCAATTGATTTCAAACCTGTTTGCATTGGTTCATTGACTGATTGCCTTGGAATAATACCAGGTGCTTTAACTTCTACACGTTTCCTAACCTTTGCGGACAGTACACCTTTTCCATCAATTGGATTACCTAGCCCATCAACAACTCTTCCTAAAAGCTCTTTACCAACTGGGACGTCTACGATTGCTTTAGTTCTTTTTATTGTGTCACCTTCTTTAATATTCCTATCGTCTCCAAATACCACAACACCCACGTTGTCATTTTCTAAATTCAATGCCATTCCTTTAGATCCATCTTCAAATTCTACCATTTCACCTGCTTGAACATTATCCAATCCAAAAACTCTGGCTATTCCATCTCCAACAGATAAAACTTTACCTATTTCTGAAACTTCAGCTTTTTCTCCAAAATTTTTAATTTGATCTTTTAATAATTTAGTTACTTCTGAAGGATTTATTGTCATATTAATTTTCTAGCATTGCTTGTTTATATTTTTCTAGTTTACTTTTAATTGAAGTATCTATCATGAAGCTTCCTAATTGGAGTTTAAGGCCTCCAATTAAATCTTCGTCTAATTTATAATCAAATTTCATAGTTGATCCCATAGTTTCTGACAGTTCTTTGCTGAATTTATCTAACTCTGATTGAGATAATGCTTTTGATGAAATTAATGAAGCTTTTATTTCACCTCTTTTTTTTGAACATAATCTTAAAAAGCTTTCAGAAATTTTTTTTGAGAAAAATATTATTCTCTTATCGATAAGTAAAAAAAGGAAATTTTTAAAATTTTTTGAAAAATCTAGCTTGTCTGATAATAAATTAATTACATTATTTTGATTTTTAATACTTTGAGTGGGATCTTGAATAAAATTTTTAAATTCTTCGCTTGAAAGAAAAACTGTTTGGAAATTTTTCACATCACTTTCAATTTTATCTAACTCATTGGACTCCAATGACACTTCAAATAAAGCACGTGAGTACCTTTCCGCTGTTTCAGTTGAGAAAGTTTTATTTGTGCTCATTTTTGTTGTTAGAATTTATGTGAAATATGCTGAGGTCGTACCATAAGAGAATAACTTGATCAAGTTACCAATTTATAAGCTAAGCAAAATTGATTGGATCAACATCAACCGTAAGTTTAATTTTTGATGATATTTTTAGCCTATTTAGCACACCAGCAATTTCCTTTTGCAAAAATAACCGATTATTAAACCTTATTAATAATCTTGATCTAAATTTTTTTTTTACCTTTAACAAAGGGGAGTCTACCGGTCCTAAAACCTCGATATTCTTAAGTGTGTTTAGTTTTGCTTTGATCTCTCTTGCACCTTGTATACTTAAACTACGATCCTTGGAGGAGATTATAATTGCAATTAGCCTGATAAACGGCGGTAATTTATTTTCTTCTCTTATAGCTAATTCATTTCGTAGCAGATTTTCAGATTTATTTTTTATTAAGTCATTAAGTGTTAAATCGTCAGGATTTAGTGTTTGATAAATTATTAGAGACTTTGAGCTAAATCTACCTGCTCTTCCGCTCAATTGATGATATAATTGAATATTTTTTTCAGTTGTTCGCAAGTCATAACCTCTACCAGAAAAATCTGCATCGATTACAACAATACAGTTTAATTTTGGAAAATTAAAACCTTTTGAAATCATTTGTGTGCCAATAAGTATGTCTACTTTATTTTCATTTATTTCTTTAAATAGTTTTTTTGTATCGTTTTTTTTTTTTAAATAATCGCTTGAAAATATATTTATTTTTTTGTCTGGAAATATTTTTTTTACTTCATCAAAAATCTTTTCTACTCCAGGTCCGTACATTACAAAATCACATTTTCCTTCTGACTTACAATTAGTTTTTATATCTTTTTCAAAAGAACAATGATGACAAATTGCTAGATTTTTAATTTTGTGAAAAGTTAAATATAACGAGCAGTTCAAACATAAAAGTTTGTTGCCGCATTTCTTACAAATTAAATATGGAGAAAAACCTCTTCTGTTTATAAAAAATAAAATTTGATTGCCAGAGTTTAGGTATTGCTTGACCAGTTCTATTGTTTCATTTGCAATAAATTTATTTTTTACTTTATTAATATTTAAATTGATTATTTTGGTTTCAGGTAGTGGATAATCGTCATATCTTTTAAAAATTTTATAATGCCTGTATTTTTTTTGCAGAATATTATTATATGTTTCTAATGAAGGAATAGAAGAGACCAGATGTATGGGTATTTTCTCAAAATTTGCTCTTGATATAGCCATGTCTCTGGCATTATAAATTACTCTCTCGTCTTGCTTGTAAGAAGTGTCATGTTCTTCATCAACAATTATAATTCCAAGTTTTTTAAATGGTAGAAGTAAAGCTGATCTGGCTCCTATTAAAATTTTAATCTTATTATTAATTACTCCCTTCCATATTATTCTTTTTTGTTTAGGTGTAATTTTTGAGTGCCAAATTGCAGGTTCAAATCCAAAAAAATCTTCAAATCTTGCTTTAAAATCATTTGTCAGAAATATTTCTGGAAGTAAAACTAAGGCTTGATTTTTTTTTTCTATTATTTTTTTAACACGCTCAAAATAGACAAGAGTCTTACCTGAACCAGTTGTTCCCTGCAATACAGATACGTCAAATTTGTTATTAACTTTTTCGAGAAAATTTAATGCGAGAGATTGCTCATTATTTAATTTAAAAAATTTTTTTTTAGTTTTTCTAAAATAATTATAATCATCTTTTATATTTATAAATTTTTCTGATCCACCAATTACCATCTTTAACACTAAACCAATCGGTACCATATTATAATTTGAAAACCATTCTATAAAATCAATTAACTTTTTATCAATTGAGTATTTAGTTATTTTCTTAATTTCTTTAATCTTTATATCTTTAGGTTCAGAGTAATTATTTTTCCAAATCACTCCGATTTCTCTTTTTGGGCCAAAGGGAACCTCAACTAAACTTCCAATTTTACCTGCAGAATTGGATTTATAAGTAAACGGAAAATTAAAAATTTTCGGCAACATCACTTGCGCTTTCATACATTAATAGTATTAGAATTTTTTTTAATTAAAAATGAATTGGTCTTTTATCAACAGCTAAAGCTGCTTCTTTAATTGCTTCAGTATGAGTAGGATGCGCATGACAAGTTCTAGCGATATCCTCGGAGCTTGCACCAAATTCCATAGCTAATGCCATTTCTGCAATCATATCTCCAGAGTGAGGGCCTATTATGTGAACACCTAACACTCTATCAGTTTTGCTGTCTGCTAGAATTTTTACAAATCCCTCTGTTTCATTATTTACTTTTGCACGTGAATTAGCCATAAAAGGAAATTTTCCCACTTTATACGTTCTATTTTCATTTTTTAATTGCTCTTCAGTTTTTCCAACTGCTGCAACTTCGGGTGATGTGTAAATTACCCCTGGTATTACATCGTAATTAACATGACCAGCTTGACCTGCTAATATTTCAGCCACAGCTATTCCTTCTTCTTCTGCTTTATGGGCTAACATTGGTCCTTTTATAACATCACCAATGGCGTAAATATTTTTTACTGAAGTTTGTAATTTTTCATTAACCTCTATTCTTCCTTTTTTGTCTTTTTTTACACCTACTTTAGTTAAGTTTAGACCCTCTGTGTAAGGTTTTCGACCAACAGAAACTAACACTTTGTCAAATTCGATTGTTTCATTTTTAGAATTTTTTAAGTCTGTATAATTTATTGAGACTCCTGTTGTTATATTTTTAATAGAATTCACTTTAGAACTCATTTTAAATTTTATTCCTTGTTTTGTTAAAATTTTTTGAAACTCGTTTGAAATTTCTCTATCCATACCTGGTGTTATGTACTCAAGATATTCAATTACAGTAACGTCTGAACCTAGTCTTGACCACACTGAACCCATTTCCAAACCAATATATCCTCCACCAATAATTGCCAATTTTTTTGGAACTTTTTTCAAAGATAATGCCCCAGATGATGAAATAATATTTTTTTCATCAATTTCTATTCCAGGTAATGTTGCAACATCTGATCCTGTTGCAATAACAATATTTTTGGTTTTATAATTAGTTTTTTTATTATCTTCGTAAACTACAATATCGTTTTTTGAAAAAAGAACACCTTTTCCTTTTATATAAGTTACTTTATTTTTTTTAAATAAAAACTCCACTCCCTTTGTAAGCACTTGGATTGATTTATTTTTATTCGACATCATTTTTTCAATATTTAATTTGATACCGTCAATCTCGATTCCTTGTTTGTTGAAGTCTTTTTTAGCTTTGTGAAAATTTTCAGATAGATTTAATAAACTTTTCGAAGGTATGCATCCGACATTTAAACAAGTGCCTCCAAGAGCTCCTCTGGACTCCACGCAAGCAGTCTTTAACCCAAGTTGTGCAGCTCTAATGGCACAAACATAACCACCTGGTCCACCTCCAATTACTACTAAATCAAAATCTTCCATGATTAAATATCCAAAAATAATCTCTTAGGTTGTTCCAACGACTCTTTTATAATTTTCAAAAATGAAACTGCCTCTTTACCATCGATTATTCTATGATCGTAAGATAAAGCTAAATACATCACTGGTCTTACCTCAATATTGTCGTTAACTACTATAGGTCTTTTTATTATATTATGCATTCCAAGAACAGCAGACTGAGGAGGATTCAATATGGGAGTTGAAAGCATTGAGCCGTAAATTCCTCCATTTGTAATTGTAAAAGTCCCTCCTTGTAAATCTTCAATTGTAATTTTACCATCTCTTGCTTTTTGTCCTAGCTCACCGATATTTTTTTCTATGTCAGCAAATGACATTTCGTCTGTTTCTCTTAAAACTGGAACCACTAGACCTCTATCTGTTCCAACTGCAATACTTATGTTGTAATAATTTTTATAAACTATTTCATCATTTTGAATTTCAGCATTTATTGCAGGGTAATTTTTTAAACCAATTACACAAGCTTTTACAAAAAAAGACATAAACCCGAGCTTAACTCCATAGTCTTTTTGAAAATCTTCTTTATACTCGTTTCTCATAGATATGACCTCGCTCATGTCTACCTCATTAAAAGTTGTGAGCATTGCTGCATTATCTTGAGCTTCTTTTAGTCTCTTAGCTATAGTCATTCTTAATCTCGTCATTTTAACTCTTTCTTCTGGACCAAACTTTGCTTTCCTCTCAGAAGGTGCGGGTTTTGAGCCCATAAGGCTCATTACATCCTCTTTCAAAACTATTCCATTTTTTCCTGTTCCATGAATTTTATTTAAATCTAAGTTAGCTTCTTTAGCAATCTTTCTGGCGGAAGGTGAAACTTTAGTTTCAATTTTCTGTTTTATAACTTTTTTAACATTTTTATTTTCTTCATGAATTTCACTTAATATTAAAGGTTCATCTTCTTTCTCATTGTTTAATTGTAAAACAGAGTCTTTTTCAATTTTAGTTTTATCAATTTTTTTTGAAACTTTTTTTTCATCATCAAATAACCTCATACCTTTTTTCTCCTCTTTAATTGGAGGATTGTAATTTTTTATCTCCTTTTCATTTACATTTTCTTGAGCTGAATTTATAGTTCCAAGCAGAGAGCCCACATTGACGGTTTCGCCCTCTTTAACTTTTATACTACCCAAAATACCGCTTGAAGGTGAAGGAACCTCTACATTAACTTTATCTGTTTCTAATTCTACTACGGGTTCGTCAGCAACTACCTTTTCTCCTTGGGATTTTAACCATTTAGACACTGTTGCCTCGGTGACGGATTCACCTAAAGTCGGTACTGTAATTTTTTCTGCCATTAATGTTATAGTATCTTTTCTAATATTTCTTTTTGTTGTACAAGATGTTTATTTGCATTTCCAGTCGCAGTAGAGGAAGAGGCCTTTCTACCTACATATTTAACGTTGATATCTTTAAAATTTGATATTTCTAGAGTTCTATCTATGTAATTTCTCACAGTATTCCATGCACCCATATTTTTTGGCTCTTCTTGACACCAAATAAATTTAGCATTTTTATATCTTTTAAGTGTTGTGGCTAATGTTTTCGCTGGAAATGGATAAAGTTGCTCTAATCTTATAAAAACTACATTTTTATTTTTACTTTTTTCCCTAGCCTCTATTAGATCATAATAGATCTTTCCTGAACACATAATTACTTTTTTAATATTTTTATCTTTGTTTAAAGATATTAATTTATTTTCTTTATTGTAAGCATCATCTTCTAATACTCTGTGGAAAGAATTTTTATCTGAAAACTCCAAAATATTTGAGATACATCTTTTGTGTCTCAATAAAGATTTAGGAGTCATTATTATCAAAGGTTTTCTAAACTCTCTATGCATTTGTCTTCTCAAAACGTGAAAGTAATTAGAAGGTGTTGTACAATTTACTACTTGAATATTTTCACCTGCACACATTTGAAGAAATCTCTCTAATCTAGCTGATGAATGTTCAGGTCCTTGTCCTTCATAGCCATGGGGTAGTAGCATAACTAAACCGCTTGCTCGTCCCCACTTAGACTCTGATGAAGTAATAAATTGATCGATAATAACTTGTCCGCCATTGGCAAAGTCACCGAATTGCGCTTCCCATAAAACAAGTGTTTCTGGCTCGGATAACGAATATCCAAATTCAAATCCTAAAACTGCAAGCTCTGATAGCAAACTATCTATTACCTCAAATTTTTTTTGACCTTTTTCAATATTATTAGCTGGAACATATCTATCATGGTTTTCTTGATTTCTCAGAATGGCATGTCTTTGACTAAATGTGCCTCTTCCAGAGTCTTGGCCTGATAATCTAACTGAAAACCCTTCAGTTAATAATGAACCTATTGCTAAGCTTTCTGCTGCAGACCAATCAAGTCTGCCTGTTTTCACCATTTCATTTCTAAGCTCAAATACTCTCATTAGAGTTTTATGTGCTTTAAAA
>MDTE01171166.1_pt1 | contig 13362 bp, 10 predicted proteins | sample 811231 | NCBI WGS metagenome assembly MDTE01 (sample SAMN05326651, study PRJNA326480) | marine metagenome | isolation source: seawater | place: Indian Ocean: Red Sea | collected 2010
ATCTGATGGTTATGATATGGTTGCCCCTTCAGGAGAAGGAGCTGTAAGATGTATGAATATGGCTTTAAGCACAAGCAAAAATAAAAAAATTGACTACATAAATACTCATGGAACCTCTACACCCGTAGGTGATATTACTGAACTTAAAGCAGTTGGCGAGGTATTTAAAAGCTCAATACCCAAAATAAGCTCTACAAAATCACTCTCTGGTCACTCATTGGGAGCAACATCGGTGCATGAAGCTATTTACAGTTTAATAATGATGGAAAATAATTTTATATCTGCTTCAATAAATATTAATGATATAGATGAAGAGGCAAAAAAATATCCTATAGTAAAAGAAGTTGAAAAAAATATAACTTTAAATTCAATAATGTCCAATAGTTTTGGATTTGGTGGAACTAACGCAACACTAGTTTTTGAAAAATTAAATTAAATAAAATGTCTTTATTAAAAGGAAAAAAAGGTTTGATTATGGGAGTTGCAAACGATAGATCAATTGCCTGGGGTATAGCAAAAAAATTATCTGAAAATGGAGCAGAACTTGCTTTTACATTTTTAGGTGATGCACTAAAAAAAAGAGTTGTACCTTTAGCCCAATCACTAAAATCTGATTTTACTCTTAGTTGTGATGTAGAAAAAAAAGAAGATATTATAAGAACATTTTATGACATTAAAAATAAATGGAAAAATTTGGACTTTGTTGTTCATGCTATTGCTTTTTCTGATAGATCAGAACTTTCAGGAGAATATTTAAATACAACGAGAGAAAATTTTTTAAAAAGTATGTTAATTTCATGTTTTTCGCTCACAGAAATAGCAAAAGAAGCTTCAAAAATTATGAACAGAGGTTCAAGCATATTAACCTTAACTTATGAGTCTTCTAAGGTAATACCAAATTATAATGTTATGGGTGTTTGTAAAGCTGCTTTAGAAACTAGTGTAAAATATCTAGCAAGAGATTTAGGCTCAAAAGGAATCAGGGTAAATGCAATTAGTGCTGGTCCAATAAAAACTTTAGCTGCATCTGCCATAGGTGACGCAAAATTTTTATATAAATGGAATGAGGATCATTCTTTATTAAAAAGAAATGTAGATATTAATGATATAGGTGGTTCAGCATTATACTTATTGAGTGATTTATCTTCTGCAGTAACTGGAGAAATACACTATGTAGATGCTGGATATAACAAGGTTGGAATGCCTAACCCTAAGAATATTACTTAGCTTGCTTCTTTAATTGAAAGTTTTACTTTTCCTCTATCAAAACCTATAACTTTAACTGAAACTTCGTCACCCTCTTTTACAACATCTGAAACTTTACTTACTCTTTTTCCTGCAAGTTGTGAGATATGAACTAAGCCATCTTGTTTGCCTAAAAAATTTACAAAGGCACCAAACTCCATTATCTTAACAACTTTACCTTTGTATATTTTTCCCATTTCAGGTTTTGCAATTATATTTTTTACCATTTCCATTGCTTTGTTTCTTGATTTCTCATCTGGAGCAGCAATTGTTACTTCTCCTGTATCTTTAACGTCTACCTTAGCTCCAGATAATTCAACAATTTCTCTAATAGTAGCTCCACCCTTACCTATAACTGCAGCTATATCTTTTTTATCAACGTTTACAGTTTCAATTTTAGGAGTATATTTAGAAACCTCTTTGCGTGATGATTTAATTGCTTTGTTCATTTCAGTTAAAATATGATTTCTACCTTCCTTTGCTTGTTTTAAAGCCTGTTCCATAATTTCAAAAGTTATTCCAGTAATTTTTATGTCCATTTGTAATGAGGTAATCCCATCTTTTGTTCCTGCCACTTTAAAATCCATATCGCCTAAATGGTCTTCATCACCTAAAATATCAGATAAAACTGAAAATTCTTTTTTTTCTTTAATTAAACCCATCGCTATTCCTGCAACTGGTTGAGCTATCGGAACAGCTGCATCCATAAGTGCTAAAGATGCTCCACAAACTGTAGCCATTGATGATGAACCATTAGATTCGGTTATTTCTGAAACGACTCTTAAAGTATAAGGAAATTTTTCTTTTTCAGGTAGTGACGAATTTAAAGCTCTCCAAGCTAGCTTGCCATGGCCTACCTCTCTTCTCCCTGTACCTACTCTTCCTACTTCACCTACTGAAAATGGAGGAAAATTATAATGCAACATAAACCTTACTCTTTTTTGTCCTTCTAAACTTTCTATTCGCTGTTCATCTTCTGTCGTTCCTAAAGTTGTGGTCACTAATGCTTGAGTTTCACCTCTGGTAAACAAAGCAGAACCATGAGTTCTAGGTAATACCCCCACTTCACACTTGATAGGTCTCACATCTGACAATCCTCTTCCATCAATTCTTTTTTTACTCTTAAGTATCTTTGTTCTGACTATATCTTTTTCTAAATTTTTTAATTGCAAAGATATTTCAAGCTCTGAATAAGTTTCATCTCCTTCAAATAAAGATTTACATTTTTCTGTAGCTAAACTTACTAATTCTGATCTTTTCTTTTTATCTTTTTCAGAAAAAGCCTTTTCCAAATCTTTGGTTAATTCTTTTGAAATTTTATTTTTTAATTCAGTATAATCTTTTTCTTCTATTTTCCAGGATTCTTTCGAACATTTCTTAGCTAAAGATTCTATTGCTTTTATTACTGGTATAAATTTTTCGTGACCAAATTTAACTGCATCCAACATTTGTTTTTCTGTTAATCCTGATGCTTCTGATTCAACCATTAATACAGCATCTTTTGTGCCAGCAACAACTAAATCTAATTTGGATTCTTTTAATTCTTCCTTTGATGGGTTTAATACATAGTTATCATTTATATAACCTACTCTTGAAGCTGCTATAGGTCCTTGAAAAGGTAAACCCGATATTGCTAAAGCTGCTGATGAAGCAATAATTGATAATATATCAGCTTCATTTTCATTATCATAAGATAATACTGTTGGTAAAATTTGTACTTCATTTCTAAAATTTTCTGGAAATAATGGTCTAATAGGTCTGTCAATTAGCCTTGAAATTAAAGTTTCTGATTCAGTTGGTCGAGCTTCTCTTTTAAAATAACCTCCTGGTATTTTACCGGCTGCATAGTATTTTTCTTGATAATTTACCTGTAGGGGAAAATAATCAGTTTCTGGATCAACTTTTTTAGCACCAACTACCGTTGCAATTACAACTGTTTCTCCACAAGTTGCAATTATAGCTCCATCAGCTTGTCGAGCTATTTTTCCTGTCTCTAAAGTTATTTTTTTTTTCCCTAAATCTATTTCTTCCTTATGTATTTTAAACATTTACTTTCTTAAATTTAATTTTGTTAATATATTTTTATATGAATCTGGTTTATTAATTCTTAAATATTCTAATAGTCGCTTTCTTTGGTTTACCGCTTTTAGCAATCCTCTTGTTGAGTGCTTGTCATTTTTATTTTTTTTAAAATGATTAGACAAATTATTTATTTTTTCACTTAACAAACCAATTTGAACTTCGGATGAACCTACATCATTAGAATTTATTTTTAAAGAATCTATAACTTTTTTATTTTTCTTTTCCATAATTATTTATTTTTCTGTATTAATTTTTCTATTTTTTCTGCATAATCGAATGATTTATCGCTGACAAAAGAAACTCTTGGCAAAAATTTCATATCTATTTTTTTAGACAATGCTTTTCTAATTGAGGGTGAAAATTGTGTCAAAATATCAACTGCTCTTTCTGTATCTTTGCCACCTAAAGGAATCACGTACGCTCTTGCATTTTTAAGATCTGGACTCATTCTAACTTCTGTAACGGTAATATTTTTTGTTTCTAAAAGTGGTACTTTTGCTTCATCTCGTAAAAAAATCTGTCCTAATGACTGCTTAATTAACTCTCCCACTCTTAGCTGTCTTTGTGAATAAGGAACTCCTTCAGTATGTTTCATCATCAAATTGTTCTTTCTGTTTCAATAATCTTATAAACTTCGATTACATCTTTTTCTTTAAAATCGGCGAAATCCTTAAGAGTTATACCACACTCAAGGCCTGCAGCGACTTGTTTTGCGGCATTTTTTTCTCTAAAAATGCTTCCTATTGAACCTGTATATAGTACATTTCCATCTCTTATCAACCTTGCATTTAAATTATTAACTATTTCTCCGTCTATTACTTTAGATCCAGCTACTTTCCCTACTTTAGAAACTTTAAAAATCGCCTGAACTTCTGCGGATCCAACAATTTTTTCTTTTATATCAGGTTTTAACAAACCAGAAAGTGCACTGTTTATAAAATCTAGAACTTCATAAATAATGTTAAAAAATTTAATTGTAATTTTATGTGATTCTGCCAATTTTTTTGCTTCTTTATTAGGCCTTACATTAAAACCTATTAGAACAGCATTTGATGCTTTTGCTAGCGTTACATCGGTTTCGGTAATTACACCTATGTTTGATAAAATTATTTTTGGGGTTACCTCTGAATGTTTGATTTTTTCAATTGCATTTTTTAATGCTTCGCTTGAACCATGAACATCAGATTTAACTATTATAGCTAACTCTTTGGGGGCGGTACTATCACTAAAAGCAGATTCTTTATTTGCAGAAATTAATGGAGCTTGTTTAGTTTTATTATCTTCAATTCTATATTGATTTATCTCTTTAGCTTTTTCTTCAGAATCTACCACTATAAAATCATCGCCGGCAAATGCAGAATTATTCATACCTAAAATTTCAACTGGGGTTGATGGCAAAGCTTCTTCAATATTTTTTCCTTCATCATTTATCATTGCTCTAATTTTTCCCCAAGTGTTACCACAAACAAAATAGTCTCCTTTTTTTAAACTTCCATCAGTAACTAGAACAGTTGATACTGGTCCTTTACCTTTATCAATTCTTGATTCTAGTATAACCCCTGAAGCAAAACCTTCAAAACTTGCTTTTAAATCAAGAAGATCGGATTGAAGAGTAATATTTTCTTTAAGCTTATCTAAATTTTGTTTTGTAGTTGCCGAAACCTCAGCAAAAAGAGTATCTCCGCTTAATTCTTCTGCGATCAACTCATATTGCAATAGTTCATTTTTTATTTTTTGTGGATCAGCAGCAGGCAAATCGCATTTATTAATTGCAACAATAATTGGAACTTTTGCTGCTTTTGCGTGCTTTATCGCTTCAATTGTTTGAGGCTTTACTCCGTCATCAGCGGCCACAACAAGAACAACTATATCAGTTACCTTGGATCCTCTAGCTCGCATTTCAGTAAAGGCAGCATGACCAGGAGTATCAATAAATGTGATATTTTTTCCTTTTTCGGTTTTTACCTTATATGCTCCTATATGCTGGGTAATACCTCCATGTTCTTCGGCGACAATATTTGTTTTTCTTAAAGCATCTAATAATGAAGTTTTACCATGATCAACGTGACCCATAACTGTTACAATTGGAGATCTTGATTTTAAATTTTTTCCATCTTTTTTTTCAGTTTTTAAAATATTTAAATCTGGTTTTTTTTCTCTTATAGGTATGTTGCCAAACTCCTTTACAAGATATTCTGCAGTGTCTCCATCTATGGTATGGTTAATAGTTGCAACAACACCCATGCCTAAAAGATGTTTTATTATGCTACTAGCTTGCATGGCCATCCTATTTGAGAGCTCTTGTATAGTAATTTTGTTAGGGATATTTACTTCGTGAACAATTTTTTTTGTTTCAATTTTTGTTTTTTCAGAATCTTGATTTTTCTTTTCTTTAAGTCTCGCGCGTCTAACTGAAGCTAAACTTCTCTCTCGTCCATGTAAAGCTTCTTCATCTAAAGCTTTTGATAATGTTAGTTTACTTTCTCTTTTAGTTCCAAAGTTTTTTTCTTTCCCTAAAGTACTTTTTTTTTGTTTTGAAAGATCTTCTTTTAAACCTTTAAATCTTTTTGTGGCTCTCTCTTCTGCCATTTTTCTAATATCAAAATTTCTATTTAGAGAAGGCATTTTTGCTTTTGGAACAAAATTATCGCCCGATTTTCTACGATTAAAATCGTTATCTTTGCTGTGAAATTTCTTTTCACCCCATCTTTTTGGAGATTTTTTTTCTATAACAACAGAAGTTTTGCCCCTACTATGACCGAAATTTGAACGTCCATAAGAAGCTTTTGTTGAAACACTTAAAGTAAGTTTCTTTTTTTTTTCTTCCATAGAAAAACATTTCCTTTATTTAAAAACAATATTTCTTGCATTAATAATCAACTCCTCTGCCTCACTATTCGTAAGCGCGAATTCTTCAAGGTATCCATCAATCTTAAACCTAACACCATTTTTTTCATCATAACCGCCAACTAATTCATCTATTGAAAGTTCAGCAAAATCTTTTAAGCTCTTAATCTTTTTCTCTCCTAACGTGAGCAACATTCCTGGAGTTAATCCCTTTTGATTCATTAAGTCATCATTTACACCGAGAGCTTTTAATTTTTTTCCTATATCTTCTTTTTCCTTAATTAAATATTCTTCTGCTCTTTGCTTTAATTCTTTAGCTGTATTTTCATCTATTCCCTCAATTTTTGAAATATCCTCTTGTGATGATTGTTTTATTTCTTCAATTGATGAAAAACCTTCGGCAACTAATAATTGTCCTAAAGTCTCATCAACTTCTAAATTTTTTACAAAAATTTCTGTCTTGTCTTTAAATTCTAACTGTCTTTTTTCTGACTCTTCATTTTCAGTCAATATATCTATTTCATAGCCAATTAATTTTGATGCCAATCTAACATTCTGTCCTCTTCTTCCAATAGCTTTGCTTAAATTTTCTTCCGTTAAAATAACTTCTATTCTTTTATTTTGATCATCAATTATTACTTTTTGAATTTCTGCTGGTGCAAGTGCACTCACAACTAAAGATGCTATATCTTCAGACCAATTAACTATATCGATTTTTTCTCCACAAAGTTCATTTACTACTGACTGAACTCTACTACCTCTCATACCAACGCACGCTCCTACTGGATCAATAGATGAATCTTTTGAATTAACACAAATTTTTGCTCTACTTCCTGGATCTCTAGCAGAAGATTTTATTTCTATTATTCCATCATAAATTTCAGGAACTTCTTGAAAGAATAATTTTTCCATAAATTTTGGGTGGGCCCTAGATAAAAAAATCTGCTGGCCTTTATTCTCTCTTATGACATCATAACAATAGGCTTTTATTCTATCTCCATTTTTTAAAACTTCTCTCGGTATAAGTTCTTCTTTTCTGATTATTGCTTCAGATCTATTTAGATCAATAATTGCATTTCCATATTCTAATCTTTTTACTATACCACTTAAAATTTCACCTTTTTTATCAATAAAGTCATTATACTGTCTTTCTCTTTCAGCAGCTCGTACACTTTGAGTTATAACTTGTCTTGCTGTTTGCGCTGCAATCCTTCCAAAATCTACTGGTGGTAACTTTTCGTATATCTCGTCACCTATCTTGATGCTTTCGTTTTCTTTAATTTTTTTTGCATTTTCTAAAGAAATTTCAGTATCTAAATTTTCCTGTTTTTCCACTATTGTTAACACTTTATGAAGAGTTATATCTCCGCTTTCTCTATCAATTTTTGCCCTAATATCATTCTCCGAGCCAAACTTTGTTTTTGCTGCTTTTTGAATTGCCGACTCCATTGAGCTAAGCACAATTTCTTTATCAATAGATTTTTCAATAGCAACTGCTTCTGCTATTCTTAAAAGCTCTACTTTATCAGACCTTTGATTCAACATAATTTAATTTCCTTACCTCTAAAAAAAAATGGGCAAAAGCCCATTTTGATTTTCCAGGTAACTTAATACTTGTTTAAGTTAAATTTAAATTTTTTTCAAGTTTTACTTTTTAAAAACAGCTGTTTTATCTGTTTTTTCCCAAGAAAATTCACCATTTGGTCCAGGTTTTCTCCCAAAATGACCATAGGCTGATGTACATTCATATATGGGTTTATTTAGTGATAACATTTCTCTAATTCCTCTTGGGCTTAAATCAAAATTATCATTTATTAACTTTTCAACATATTTTGATTTTTCGTCATCTCCATCAAAAAGATCAACATAAATGGATAACGGTTTAGACACACCTATTGCATACGCAAGTTGAATTAAACATTTATCAGCAATTTTTGAAGCAACAACATTTTTAGCAACATATCTTGCTGCATAAGCTGCTGATCTATCGACTTTGCTCGGATCTTTACCAGAAAATGCTCCTCCTCCATGTGGCGCCGCACCTCCATAAGTATCAACAATTATTTTTCTTCCGGTTAAACCTGAATCTCCATCTGGCCCTCCAATTATAAATTGACCAGTTGGATTAACATAAAATTCTTCGTCCTTTAATCCTGACAATAATTCTTTTGGTATAGATTTTTCTAAATATGGTCTAACAATTTCTTTCACCTGAGCTTGGTTCACTTTTTCTGAATGTTGAGTAGAAATAACTACAGAAGTCACTTTGGAAGGTTTTCCATTCTCATACATCATTGTAACTTGACTTTTTGAATCAGGTTCTAATTTATCTGCCTTTCCATTTTTTCTATCTGTTGCCATAAGTTCTAAAATTTTATGAGAATAATAAATAGGTGCCGGCATTAAAACTTCAGTTTCATTGCACGCATAACCAAACATTATTCCCTGGTCTCCAGCTCCTTCATCTTTATTACCTTTTGAATCAACTCCCATAGCAATATCTGCTGATTGAGAATGTAAATGAACATCAATATTACAATTTTTCCAGTGAAATCCTTTTTGTTCATATCCTATGTCCTTAATACAATTACGAACTTTTTGAATTAAATCTTCTTTTTTTATATCAGGTCCTCTTGTCTCTCCTGCTAAAACAACTTTATTAGTAGTTGTTAGAGTTTCACATGCTACTCTTGAAAAAGGTTCCTTCGCTAAATAAGTATCAACAACCATATCTGATATACGGTCACAAACTTTGTCTGGATGACCTTCTGAAACAGATTCGCTCGTAAATAAATATGATTTTTTACTCATTAGATTTTAAATTTTTTTAAAATTAAAATTAGAAATATATACAAGAAAGATATTAAAAAAAGTATTTTATTTCCATACTCAGAAAAAAAAGTTGTGCCTGAAAATTTGGGCATTTTATACTCTAAGTTGCCTGATTCACTTATATTGAGAAGTTTAAGTGATTTTCCATTTGGGTCAATAAATCCCGAAATGCCACTATTTGCTGATCTTGCAATGAAAATTCCTTCTTCTATAGCACGATAAATTGCTTTTGTATAATGTTGATAAGGTCCTATTGATTTTCCAAACCAAGCATCTTCTGAGATATTGACTGCTAAATTAGGTTTTTGTTTTTTGCTTTTAATTTTTCCTGAATAGATTATTTCATAACAAATTAAAGGAAGTATTAATTTTTCATTAAACTGTTTACCTAAATTTATTAACGATCTTGAATCTCCAGCAGAAAAAGAATTGTACCCATAAGTTATTTTTTTTAATCCAAACTTAGATAAGATTTCTTCAAATGGTAAAAACTCGCCAAAGGGAACAAGATTAACTTTATTGTATACTGAAAGAATTTCTAATTTATTATTTAAAACTACTAAACTATTAAAATATTTTTTATTTTGAAAATTATTTATACCTAAAATAATTAAATGATTTTTAGAAAATTCATCTAAAAATAAATCCTGATAATGTAAAATATTTTGCAAAGTTGACTCATAAAATATTCCTTCAGGCCAAATAAATATAGTTTTTTTATTTTTTTCAGGACTACTAATTTTTATCAGTCTTTTTAACTTTTGAATTTCACTTTGATAATTAAAATCTTTTAGAGAAAGATTAGGGGAGATTATTTTAACATTAATATTTTCTTCAAATTCATAACTAGTTTTACTAATTTTATGTAATCCGTAAGAATAATTTAAAATAAAAAGAATAATAAAAAATAATAGAATTATAATATTTTTTTTTAAAATTTTATTTTTAATAAAAAGAAATGGAATACAAAAAAAAGTTATTGATAGTAAACTAAACGAATATGTACCAATTAATGATAAAATTTGGGAAGATTCAGTTGACCATGACCAAGTATAAGAAATTAAATTCCAAGGAAAACCAGTTAAAATATTTCCTCTTAAATATTCAAACAGAGAAAAAACTAAAGAAAAAAGTAAAATAAAAGAAATATTTTTCTCAGCAAACGGTCCGACGAGAAAAATCGCTAAACCAAAAAATAAAGATAAAAATAGAGGTATCAATATCAAAGCAAAAGGTATTAAACCCGTAAACATTGTGTCATGGGTCAATGATATTACAATCCAATAGTTACCCAGTAAAAAAAAGCCAAATCCAAAAGCACAACCTAAATCAAAAAAATATCGATTAGATTTCTTTTTTCTATAATATGATTTTGTTTTTGTTTTTATATTTAAAATTAAAAACAATAAAATAGAAAATGAGAAAAAATTTATAAATGTTAAATTATACGGTGAAAAACTTAGAATCGTAAAAGCCCCAAGTAAAAATGGTGCAAAATATACAATAAAAAATTTGTTATTAAGTAAGTTTGTCAAATTTAATCCTATTGCTATTTAATTAAATTTAAAATTTTTTTTTCTAAATTGTTCATTTTAAGATATTCATCATTTTTTATATGGTTAAAACCTAATAGATGAAGAAATCCATGAATCCAAACTTTATCAAACTCCAAAAGAAAATTTTTTCCTTTTGATCTAAAATTAATAATTTCATAAGAAATTGCTACATCACCTATATAAACCTTTTTATTTTTTTGAAATTTTATATTTTTTAATAAAAGAAAAGGAAATGACAAAACATCAGTACTTTTATTTTTATTTCTAAATTTCTTGTTAAGTCTTTTAAGATTTAATGAATTAGTTAATAAAAGAGTAAAAATTATATTTTTATTTTTAAAAAATTTAATATTTTTTTGAATTATCTTCAATTTTAAGCTTAAATATTTTTTCGGATTTTTAACTTTTCTCAACCAGGATTTGTTATCTATCTCAACATTAACCTTTATCATTGGTATTCTTTTGGTAGGCTTCTACTATTTTAGTTACCAATGGATGTCTCATTACATCTTGATGATCAAAATTTACAATTGATATTCCTTTAATATTTTTTAATATTGTCTGAGATTTTATCAAACCAGAATGATTTTTATTTTGTAAATCAATTTGTGATGGATCGCCGTTAACAACTAATTTTGAATTTTCTCCAATTCTCGTTAAAAACATTTTAATTTGAGTTTCCGTTGCATTTTGTGCTTCGTCGAGAATAGCAAATGAATTTTTTAATGTACGTCCTCGCATAAAAGCAAGCGGTGCAATTTCTATAGCTCCAGATTCAATTTTTCTTTGTATCTTTTCATAATCAAGCAAATCATAAAGCGCATCATACAAAGGTCTTAAATAAGGATCTATTTTTTCTTTCATATCTCCTGGGAGAAAACCTAATTTTTCACCCGCTTCGACTGCCGGTCTTGATAATATTATTCTTTCAACCTTTTTTTCTAATAGCATTGATAACGCCACTGCTACTGCCAAGTAAGTTTTTCCTGTTCCAGCTGGTCCAAGAGAAATTACTATTTGATTTGTTTTAAGAGACTGAACATACTCTTTTTGTTTTTTTGAACGAGGTATTACAGATCTTTTTGGAGTTTTAATTATATCTCCTAAGGATTGCACTGTAGATTGGTTTTTTGTTTCTTGTACCATATCTTTATTTAACGACGTAATTATATCATTTCTATCTATTTTTTTATCTGCCCTATAACGGCTAATTAAGTACTCAATTGCATCCTTAACTTTCTCATTTGAATTTTTTTCTCCTTTTATGGCAATTGAATTACCTCTAAAATATATTTTTGAGCCACTAATCTTTTCTAATTCTTTAAGATTATTGTCAAAGGATCCAACAATTTCCATCAATATTTTATTATTAAATATGTTTACATTTATCGAATTATCATTTCCATAAGATATTGAAACCTCTTTAGTATTTTTATTTTGCTTATTTATTTTCACTTAAATTATGCTACCTTTTTTCTTTTTATTTGATGAGTACCAAATAAGTTAGTTAAATTGCAAGATGTAACTTTCACACTAGCTAATTCACCACATTTACAATTCTGTGAATCAAATATTATTGGGGTCATATAATTATTTCTTCCAAAATATTTATTTTGGTTAACGATCTTATTCTCAATTAATACTTCACAGTTTTTTTCCAAATAAGTTTTATTATGACTAAGTTGTATATTTTGTAAAATGTTTTGTAACTCATTAAGTCTTTCTTTATTTTTTTCTAAATTATTTATTTTTTTACTCGCGGCAGGAGTGCCTGGCCTTGGGCTAAAAATAAATGAGTAAGAATTAATAAAGCCTATTTTTTTTATAAGTTCTATTGTATCTTTATGATCCTGCTCAGACTCATTTGGATATCCAATAATGAAATCACTTGAAAATTTAAGATTTTCGTTGGCATTTTTTAATTTTTCAATTACTTCAAAATAATATTTTTTATCATGTTTCCTATTCATTGATTTTAGAATTTTGTCAGACCCACTTTGAACAGGAAGGTGTAAAAAAGGCACAAGTTTTTCACATTCTCTGTAACAATTAATTAAATCGTCAGTCATATCTTTAGGGTGAGAAGTTGTGTATCTAATTCTTTTTAAATCTTTAATATCATTTAACTCTTTTATCAGTGAAGAAAGTTTATAATTTTTATTATTCTCATAAAAATTATATGCATTAACATTTTGTCCCAATAAAATAATTTCTTTAGCACCATTTCTAATTAAATTTTTTGCTTCATTAATAATTTGTTTAAAAGGTCTCGAATACTCCGGGCCCCTTGTATATGGCACAACACAAAAATGGCAAAATTTATCACATCCTTCTTGAATAGTTAGGTATGAAGAAATTTTGTTTTGCGAATTGGAAATTTTTTCCAATTCATCAAATTTTTTTATTACATCAAATTCTGTCTCATTAATTTTTTCCTTTTTTCTTTGATAGTCTAAAATTAAATCTCCAATTTTATGGTAGGATTGAGGTCCTATCACCATATCAATATAAGGTTCTCGTTTTAACATCTCTTGCGATTCAGCTTGAGCGACACATCCTGAAACAATGACTAAAGGTTTGTTGAAATTTTTAAAATCTTTTTTTACTCTTCCTATCTCGTGATAAACTTTTTCTGTCGCTTTTTCTCTAATATGACAAGTGTTTAATACAAAACAATCAGCTTCTTTTTTCAAATTTGTTTTATTGAATCCAATATTTGCGACTATATCATAAATACGATTTGAATCGTATTCATTCATTTGACATCCAAAAGTTTTAATAAAAATTTTTTTAGACAAAT
>MDTE01163278.1_pt1 | contig 13361 bp, 9 predicted proteins | sample 811231 | NCBI WGS metagenome assembly MDTE01 (sample SAMN05326651, study PRJNA326480) | marine metagenome | isolation source: seawater | place: Indian Ocean: Red Sea | collected 2010
AAAAAAAATTAAAAAACAAGCCATTGTCCGAAGAAACTTTTGTTAGTGCGGCTTCTATTTTGGCAAAAGACTTTACCCCAATAACAGATATGAGAGCTACCACTGGATATCGGATGAAAGCTGCAAAGAATCTTTTTTCCAAGTTTATTAAAGAAACTTCAGAAACGAAAACACTTCTTCGCCTAGTCGGTCGAGGTGCCGTCTTCAACCAACCGATCTATCTACGTCAGACGTTGGACGGACCCCAACCTACAAAAACAATTACCGGTGGAATTAATTCACCACAACATCATGAAAGCAGTCAAAAGCATGTGACCGGCGAAGCTATCTTTGTTGATGATATTCCGACACCAAAGAAAACGCTCGAAGTTTTTATTGCAATGAGCAGCAAAGCCCATGCAAAGATTAGACGAATGAACTTAGATAAAGTCAATAAAGCGCCTGGTATAGTGTCCGTGTTATCTGCCCAGGATATTCCGGGGATAAATGATATAAGCCCAATTATGGGCGATGATCCCTTATTCGCACATGATTTGGTTGAATATGTAGGGCAGCCACTGTTTGCTGTTGCTGCTAATACTTTTCAGGCAGCTAGAAAAGCGGCGTCTCTGGCTGACATCGATTACGAGATCATACCTCCAGTTCTTACCATTGATCAGGCAATGCAAGAAAAAAACTTTCTTGAACCGCCAAAAATAATTTCACGCGGGAATGCAAACTTGGCGATTGCTTCTGCGGCCCACCAGCTTAAAGGGCAGCTCTATATTGGAGGACAAGAACATTTTTATCTGGAAGGCCAAGTTGCTCTTGCTGTTCCAGGAGAAGATAAAGATGTTACGGTGCATTGCTCAACACAGCATCCAACTGAAATTCAGCATACTGTCGCAAAGGTACTAGCAACACCGAGTCATTCCGTAACAGTTGAAGTGCGCCGAATGGGCGGTGGGTTTGGTGGGAAGGAAAGTAATGGTAATTTGCCTGCAGCCGTTGCCGCACTCGTAGCAAAGAAGACCGGCCTAGCTGCTAAGGTCAGATTCGATCGTGATCAAGATATGATTGTTACGGGAAAACGTCATGATTTCCGAGTCTCCTACAATGTTGGGTTCGACAAATCAGGAGTTATAAAAGGAATAGTCTTTGATCAGGCAGCTCGTTGCGGGAGATCATACGATTTATCGGTGCCAATCTGTAACCGGGCAATGTTTCATGCGGATAATGCTTATTATCTTCCCAATGTTCGCATTACCTCGTATCGCTGCAAAACCAATACCGTATCGAACACGGCATTCCGAGGATTTGGTGGGCCACAGGGCATGCTTGGCATCGAGCGGGTCATTGAAAAAATCGCCCATTACCTAAAAACCGATCCCTTAGAGGTCCGAAAAGCAAATTTCTATGACCCGCACGACATGATTGGTGAAAGGTCTATCACGCCATATGAAATGAGAGTTGAAGACAGCGTAATAAATAAAATTGTTGCCGAGCTCCGAAAAACTGCCTGCTACGACGAGAGGCGGAAAGAAATTCGCGAGTGGAACCAAAACAACAGCGTACTAAAGCGCGGGATCTCACTAACCCCCGTAAAATTTGGAATTTCATTCACCCTTACGTTCTTAAATCAGGCCGGTGCTTTGATCCACATCTATAATGATGGATCAATACACCTGAATCACGGTGGAACCGAAATGGGCCAAGGACTGTTCACAAAAATCGCCCAGGTAGTAGCTAACGCATTTCAAGTAGATATTGATAACATTAAAATTACAGCAACTAATACTGGGAAAGTCCCGAATACTTCAGCGACCGCGGCTTCTGCCGGAACAGACTTAAATGGGATGGCCGCAAAAGATGCATGCGACAAACTCAAATCTAGACTTAAAAAGTTTGCCGCAGAACGATGGCAGAAAAAAATCAGTGAAGTCGTTTTTTTACCAAATTGCATCAGTGTTGGAAGCCAAGAAATTCCCTTTAAAAACCTGATAGATGAAGCGTATCGTGCGCGCGTCCCGCTTTCAGCAACTGGATTTTATGCAACTCCCAAAATTAACTGGAACAAAGAGCAATCAGCAGGTCGCCCATTTTTCTATTTTGCATACGGGGCAGCTGTAAGCGAGGTTGTTATTGACACCCTCACTGGTGAAAACAAGATCCTTAGAGCTGACATATTACATGATACAGGTAAGTCCATTAATCAGGCGGTTGACATGGGACAAATAGAAGGTGGCTATGTTCAGGGAGCTGGCTGGTTGACCACGGAAGAATTATGGTGGGATAATAATGGCACCCTAAAAACCCATGCACCATCCACATACAAAATTCCAACCTGCAGTGATCGCCCCTTAGATATGAGAATTAATATCTGGGATAAAGGGAAAAACAAAGAATCTACTATCCATCGATCTAAAGCTGTGGGAGAACCGCCTCTTATGTTAAGCATTTCAGTATTAATGGCATTAGCAGATGCTGTCAGTGCGTCAAGTGGCTACACTTTTTACCCCGATCTTAATGCACCAGCCACACCAGAACAGGTTATGAGGGCAATAAAAAGTATCCAGCAAACAACAAAGGCAAATATATGACCACAAACTGGCTAGGTCAGGTGTCACATTTAGTTGACTTGCATGGCTCGCTTATACGCATATCAATTATTTCCACAAAAGGCTCTGTACCTCAAAAAGTCGGGGCAGCAATGATAGTCACCAAAGATGTCTTTTTCGGGACAATCGGGGGTGGGGCATTGGAAAAGGAAGCGCAAGAAAGAGGCCTGGAAATGCTTTCAGATGTATCTGGGAAAGGAAGTGCCTTGTGGGCACGCTACATCCGCGACTACCCTCTAGGCCCCTCCCTTGGTCAGTGCTGCGGAGGCTATGTAAAGCTACTCTTTGAAAAAATAACCTCTTTAGAATATACTGCTATTGATCATTCCTTAATTACTGATTTTAAGGAAACTGATACGTTTGCTTTGCACCCACTGCGCTCTGGCGCTCCAACAAAATTAACAAAACTTGATGACCATAACAAAGATGCCTGGCCTCCACAGCTCCAAACGGCGATGATCAAGATGAAAGAGGGAAATTCCTGTAAACCGGTTTTAACAAAAGAGTGGTTTTTAGAACCACTTCAACAAACGCTATACCCCCTATTTCTATATGGTGCAGGCCATGTCGGAAAAGCCGTGGTAAAAATTTTTTCCACTCTCCCCTTCGAAGTTCATTGGGTTGATATAGATGCAAGCAGATTCCCCCGAAAAGTCCCTCAAGGAATTAGAAAAATAGTCGCTCACCAGCTCCCTATAATTAGTCAACATGCCCCAGAAAACGCATTTCACGTCGTGATGACCTTTTCGCATGCGCTTGATTTCGATATCTGCCGGACTGTTCTAGAAAGAGGTGTTTTCACTTACTTGGGAGTAATTGCCTCCAAAACAAAACGTGTCCGTTTTAAGCGTCAATTGATCAAAGCAGGCATTTCAGAAAAATTAGTTGAACGCCTACATGCTCCAATAGGCCTGGGAAGGCTTTCAGGAAAGGAACCTCATTGCATTGCTATTTCATTAGCAGCAGATTTGCTCATTCGGCTCCAAGACCTTCCTGCCCCTGGCTTCATTGCTACCAAGAATTCTGAAAGACCCAATACGTGAAAACACCGATACTATTAGAATTATCAAAAATAACCAAAACCTTCCCCGGGGTGAAAGCTAACAACGATATTAGTTTCTCAATAAAACCCGGCGAAATTCACGCTTTACTTGGAGAAAATGGAGCCGGCAAATCAACCCTGGTTAAGATAATCTACGGGATTATGCAACCAGATCATGGTCAAATGTTTATTGGGAAAAAGCTATACAAACCGAGTGAGCCTTTTGAGGCTCGAGCAAATGGCATTGGTATGGTTTTCCAACATTTTTCACTCTTTGAGGCATTAACAGTTGCTGAAAACATTGAACTTGGAATCAACAAAGAGGCTGCCAGTAAAGATTTAAACCGGCAAATATCAGAAATATCTGAAACCTATGGTCTCCCCGTCGATCCAATCCAACGAATCGGTTCTCTCTCAGTGGGCGAATGCCAAAGAGTAGAAGTGGTAAGATGCTTGCTACAAAAACCTCGACTGTTAATCATGGACGAGCCAACGTCTGTATTGACCCCACAGGAAAGTCACTTGCTCTTTCAAACATTAACAAAATTATCCCAAGATGGTTGCTCTATTCTTTATATTTCTCACAAGTTAGAGGAAATTAGAATGCTATGTGAGCGCGCTACAGTGCTTCGTGACGGGAAGGTAGTTTCCCAATGCAGCCCACGCGAAGAATCAGCACGGAGCTTAGCTCAAATGATGATCGGAAGTAACCTTAAAACCCCTCAACCTTCCAAGCCCACCTTCGGAGAAAAAAGGCTCTCTGTTAATGGGCTATCAATCAACAGCACCAACCCGTTAGGCACAAATTTGTGCGATCTTGCGTTTGAAGTGCGAGCCGGAGAAATTCTGGGAATTGCAGGAGTCGCCGGAAATGGCCAGACGGAACTTTTTGAAGTCCTAAGTGGTGAAAGACCTGTAGACAAAAATATGGTCCAACTCGACCACAGATTAATAGGTCATGAAGGGCCTACAAAGAGACGTGAACTTGGTATGTGCTGCATCCCCGAAGAAAGAGTTGGTCATGCAGTAGTTCCAGACATGTCACTTTGGGAGAACTGTATACTTTCTGCCCGCACTCGGCAAAAATTGGAGAGAAGCGGCTTTCTAAATATTCCCGCCTCACATAAATTTGCAGAAAAAATTGTAGAGAATTTCAATGTTAAAACACCTAGTGTTAAACGGGATGTGCGTAGCTTATCCGGGGGTAACCTGCAAAAATTTATTGTGGGAAGAGAGATGCTCCAAAACCCAAGAATTTTGTTGATAATGCAACCTACCTGGGGGGTCGATGCTGCAGCAGCGGCTGATATCCATTTTGCTCTTAATGAACTAGCTGAAACCGGTACTGCTATTCTTGCGATTTCACAAGATTTAGATGAACTGATTGCTATTTCAAATAGTTTTGCAGTTATATCCGAAGGACGGCTATCAGAACCCAGACCTACTGTTAATGTTACAATAGAAGAAATCGGTCTTCTGATGGGCAAAGCTTCACATTTGGAGGAAAACGAACAAAATGATCCGCCTTGAAGCTAGAAATCAGACGTCTCGTACCCTCTTGTTCTGGTCACCTGTCCTAGCAGTGGGTATTACTGTCATTGCAGGAACAATAATGTTTGCATTTCTAGGAAAAGCCCCAATAAGAGCTATTGCAATCATCTTTCTGGAGCCACTAGGCGATATCTTTTCAATCGCCGAAATTGTTGTAAAAGCGACCCCCCTGATTCTCATTGCGGTTGGTTTATCTTTTGGATTTAAGGCAGGTATCTGGAATATAGGAGCTGAAGTTCAGTTTACTATTGGGGCGCTATCGGGTGGTAGCGTTGCGTTGGCACTATACCAGATTGATGGGGCATGGGTATTACCGCTCATGTGCCTTGCTGGGGCAGTCGGCGGGATGCTCTGGGCTGCCATTCCAGCCTTCCTGAAGACTCGCTATAACGCAAATGAAATTCTAGTCAGCTTAATGCTCACTTACGTTGCGGTGCTGCTATTAAGTGCACTAGTGCACGGGCCACTAAAAGACCCAGATGGCATGAATTTCCCCGAGAGCAGAATTTTCCATGATGGTGCTACCCTCCCTATCCTCATAGAAGGAACACGTGCGCATGTTGGTTTCGTGGCGGCAATTGTTGCCGTTGCGATATCCTGGTTGGTCTTATCTCGCCATATCTTTGGCTACCAAATAAAGGTGCTGGGCCAATCGCAGCGCGCTGCACGATTTGGCGGGTTCGATGAAAAACAAGTAACTTGGATCTGTCTTATGATTTCAGGGGGCTTAGCAGGTCTTGCTGGCCTTTTTGAAGCTGCAGGACCCGTTGGGCAGTTAGTCCCTGCTCTACCCGTGGGTTACGGTTTCACGGCCATAATCGTAGCCTTCTTAGGCCGCTTGAATCCATTAGGCATATTATTAGGAGGATTTGTCATGGCGTTAACATACATTGGAGGCGAATCAGCCCAGATCGAATTGAACCTACCAAGCGCGGTTACCGGAGTTTTTCAAGGAATGCTGCTGTTTTTCCTACTGGGGATTGATGTATTGGCCAACTACAAAATTAGAATGACGCAACCCCTGAGCCGAAAGCCATCAGAGTAGAACTTATGGACCTACTAATTCTCATACTGCAAGGAATTATTGTCGCGGCAACGCCACTGGTTTTTGCCGCTATTGGCGAACTTGTAGTTGAGCGAGCCGGCGTTCTTAATCTAGGGGTTGAGGGAATGATGATCCTGGGTGCTGTTTCTGGATTCGCAATAACGCTTGAGAGTGGCTCTATTTTAATCGGCGTAGTTTCGGCCGCGCTTGCCGGAGGTGCCGCTGCTTTTCTTTTTGGTATTTTAACCCAGTTACTTTTGTCCAACCAAGTTGCAACAGGGCTGGCTCTTACAATTTTTGGTTTGGGTCTATCAGCATTATTGGGGCAAGGTTATTCCGGCGCTACCGTGATGGCCTTGGACAAGATTCATATCACGCTCTTATCTGATATCCCAATCCTAGGTGCAATCATATTTTCTCATGATCCATTGATTTATCTGTCATTTGGTTTAACAGGCTGCGTAGCATGGTTTCTTGCAAAGACCCGAGCAGGCCTTATCTTGAGGGCTGTTGGGGAAAACCATGATGCAGCACATGCCCTTGGTTATGGTGTTGTAAAGATAAGACTTGCTGCTCTGGTTTTTGGCGGAGCTTGTGCAGGAATTGGAGGTGCTTACCTATCAATTGTCCAGACCCCTCTTTGGGTTGAGGACATGACGTCTGGACGCGGTTGGATTGCACTTGCAATAGTTGTTTTTTCTGCTTGGCGCCCAGGAAGGGCATTACTGGGAGCATATTTGTTCGGAGGAGTAACTGTCGTGCAATTACATGTCCAGGGTCTAGGAGTGGATATCCAAGCTCAGGTCTTGTCGATGCTGCCATATATTGTCACAATTATAGTGCTTGTGATGATTTCTCGCGATACACTAAGAGCTAAATTAAATGCACCGGCATGCCTTAATAAACCGTTCTTTGCATCCTCGTAAAAACCATGGAGCAATTATAGAATAACTTTTGAATAATTTTAAGAAAGGGAGAAGAAAATGAAAAGCATAATGCATAATTTTTGGAACTTGCTTACAATAATTAGTACTATTGCCCTGATAGGGTCGGCTAATGCCGCAGATCCATTGAAAGTTGGCTTTGTCTACGTGGGCCCAATCGGCGATCACGGATGGACTTATGAGCATGACCAGAGCCGCCTCGCCCTTGAGAAGGCCTTCGGCAGTAAAGTCAAGACCACTTACCTGGAAAAAATACCTGAGGGACCTGATGCAGAACGGGCAATACAGCAACTTGCCCGTACTGGCCATGACATCATTTTTACTACTTCTTTTGGTTTCATGAATCCAACGATTAAAGTTGCCAAGAAGTTTCCAAAAATAAAATTTGAACATGCAACCGGATTTAAAAGGGCAGAAAATGTATCCACTTATTCAGCTCGTTTCTACGAGGGGCGGCATGTTATCGGTCTGATTGCGGGAAAAATGACAAAAACGAATACCGTTGGTTATATTGCATCATTTCCTATTCCTGAGGTGGTTCGTGGTATAAACGCTGCCTACCTTGCGGCTAAGAGCGTCAATCCTGCTATCAAGTTCAAAATTGTCTGGGTGAATACTTGGTTTGACCCCGGGAAGGAAGCTGACGCTGCAAATGCTTTGATTGCTCAAGGCGCCGATATCCTCATGCAGCACACTGACTCTCCAGCGGCCATGCAAGTTGCCGAAAAAAAAGATATTTTTGCTTTTGGGCAGGCCTCCAACATGAAAGCGTTTGGCCCTAATGCTCAGCTTACTTCGATTATCAACAACTGGGCGCCTTACTGTATTTCGCGAGTGAAATCGGTAATGGATGGAACATGGAAAAGTCAGGATACCTGGGATGGTATAGGCCCGAGCATGGTTGCGATTTCTAAATTTTCTGAACGGATACCAGCTGACGTGCGATCGATGGCCGCAAAGGCTCGCGATGCAATTGCCGCGGGAACGCTGCATCCATTTACAGGGCCTATCAACAAGCAGGATGGATCCCCGTGGTTAAAGGCAGGGCAAATCGCACCTGACGGAGATCTTGCAGGAATGAACTTTTATGTTGAGGGGGTTGAGGGGGCACTGCCAAAATAGTAAAAATGAGAAGCGAGCTAGTATTTTCTGGTTCGCTTCTTAATTTCCAACAAAATTTGGATGTCACAACTCTAAAATTAGAAAATCTAAAATAATAAAAATCAATAATAAACTAGTTTCTAAGGAGAGGACGGGTGAAAAACGCCTTGATTTTAAAGGGCCAAACACTCTCATTTAGCGAAAACCCCTTTGATGTTGGCCCAGAAAATTCAACAATGCATTATGCTGATGGTGCCGTCTTGATTGAAAACGGCAAAATACAGAATGTTGGTCCTTCCAAAGAAATTATAGGAAACTCAGGTGACGCAACAGTTGTCGACTATGGCAGTCATCTAATAACAGCGGGTTTTATTGACTGCCATGCCCACTACCCACAAATACCTATTATTGCCTCCTACGGAGAACAGCTGCTGGAATGGCTGGAAAAGTACACCTTCCCTGTTGAAAGCAGATTTTGTGATAAAAAGTATGCCCGCTCGGTTGCCGATTTATTTCTTAAAGAATGTCTAAAAAACGGAATTACATCTTCAAGCGTGTATGCAACGGTCCACCAAGTTTCCGTGGATGCTTTTTTTGAAGCCTCTTCAGAGCTCGGGTTAAGAATGGCATGTGGTAAAGTAATGATGGATCGAAATGCCCCCGATAGTCTGTGCGATACACCGCAAATAGCCTATGACCAATCCAAAGAACTAATAAAGAAATGGCATGGTATTGGCCGAAACCTCTATGCTATAACCCCACGCTTTGCGCCCACTTCAAGCCAACAACAGTTAGAAATAGCTGGTGCCCTCTGGAAAGAATACCCTAGTGTATTGATGCAAACTCACCTTGCCGAAAACTCCAAGGAAATAAGCTGGGTAACGCAATTATTTCCAGATCTTCCTGATTACTTTGGTGTATATGAAAAATTTGATCTCGTCGGTCAAGGAGCTATTTTTGGGCATGGTATTCATTTAAATGAACGAGAAAAGTCAGCATTGCAGGAATCCAGTTCTTCTATTGCCCACTGCCCGACTTCCAATATGTTTATCGGATCAGGTTTGTTCGATATCTCAAAATTAAATAATGGCGGACGATCGGTAACAATAGGATTGGGCACGGACATTGCCGGTGGCTCGTCATTATCAATGTTCGCCACCATGAAAACAGCATATGAAACTGCTCAATTGTGTAACTACAGCCTTCATCCTTCGCAAGTGTGGTATCTTGCTACAATAGGTTCGGCCTCAGCCATGAAATTAGAAAACTGTGTGGGAAACCTCTTACCGGGCATGGAAGCCGATCTCATAATAATTGACCTCTGCTCAACGCCTCTAATCCAGCAACGTCTAGAAAACGCTTATGATATCTGGGATATATTGTTTGCTCAAATAATTCTAGCAGATGAACGGGCAATCCGAGCCACTTATGCAAATGGGAAATGCGTATTTAATAACAATAATTTAGAATAAAGTGAAACCCGCTTTCACTTGCATGCACATCAACCAAACACTACATCAAGACTTAATCGTCCGGCATTCCTAACCTAATCCATAACCCAAGCCGTAAACGCTCGTCTTCCGTCATGGAGGAGCTATCACCCATCGGCATCACCTTTGAGAGAACTGCTTGGCTAAAAATCTCCTTAGAGTACGCTTTTACCGTTTCAATATCCTCAAAAGAAATTCCGCCAGCAGCACGATCGAACGCAGGGTCACTTGGGACCCTTGCATGACATCCGGTACAGTGGGTTCTAATAATGACTACTGCCTCCGGCGTAGTGACTGCACGACCCGATACGCTATTTAAATTTAAGTTTCCAGCAGTAACGAAAATTAGGAAAAAAGCCAGTCCAGTTGCCAGAGGCCATTGCCACCAAAGTTTGATGCCGACAATACCGCTGTTACGCAGATTAAAAAAGTTACGAATTATTCCGCCAAGAACAAGTACAATCGCTATTACCAGCCATTGGTGATCATGGTCATAAAGAAAAGGATAGTGATTTGAAATCATTATAAAAAGAACAGGGAGAGTTATGTAATTGTTGTGTGTAGAACGTAATTTAGAGATTTGCCCCAGGATCGGATCTGGTTTTTCTCCCTCGACTAAGCTCCTTACCACTTTTTTTTGATTGGGTATGATCACACAAAAGACATTCGCAGACATAATGGTAGCTAGGATTGCACCGGTATGCAGAAAAGCTGCTCTTTGAGAAAAGACTAACCCGAAACCATATGCAGCAAGAATTATCAGGAAAATGAGAATGGCAGCCAACAACACAGCACTTGATCTTCGTAATAGCTTGCAAGCTATATCATATAGAAACCAACCGAGCGCTAACGAACTAATGGAGATCAAAATTGCAATTGAGGGCCGAATATTCTGGATGTTTTTATTGACTAAAAAGGTATCGGCTTCCCAGTAGTAGATAATTGCCAATAGACAGAATCCAGATATCCACGTTGCATAGGATTCCCACTTAAACCAATGCAGTTCCTTTGGCATCCCCTTAGGGGAAACAAAATATTTTTGAATATGGTAGAAACCTCCTCCATGAACCAACCAGCTTTCCCCATTTGCATTAGAATTGAGTGTCCCATGATTACGTAGATTATTATCCAGCCACATGAAGTAAAAAGAGGTCCCGATCCAAGAAATAGCCGTAATGATGTGAAGCCAGCGAAAAAAAAGTTCTACCCATTCATGGAAAAATGATACCATTTTACTTTATTTATCTCCCCTTAAAAAACGGTAGTATAGACGATAGGTCTCAAACATTCTAAGATTACTTAAAAACTATCAATTTTAACTTAAAAAGCCTTTTTTGAATTGCAAGTTGGTCATTCCTCGATCTGAATTGATTTCAAGCCTAACGAAACTATGATGAACTATCCACGCGATATGATTGGTTATGGAGCCAATCCACCAACAATAAACTGGCCGAAAAACGCTCGGATTGCTGTACAGTTTGTTCTGAATTTTGAAGAGGGAGCAGAAAATTCCATACTTCATGGTGATGCTGCATCTGAAAGTTTTTTGTCTGAAATTGTGAATGCCGTTCCGTATGCTGGAGCAAGACATCTGTCAATGGAGTCTCTTTACGAATATGGTTCCAGGGTTGGCGCTTGGAGGCTTCTTAACCTTTTCAAAGAATATAAAATTCCTATTACTGTCTTTGCAGTCGCAATGGCAGCTCAACGGAACCCTGACATAATCGAACGTGCTCTAAAAGATGGACACGAAATAGCAAGCCACGGTTTTAGATGGATAAATTATCAAAATATTCCGGAATCAATCGAGCGTGAGCACGCTGAAAAGGCGATCGATATTTTAACTGACCTTTGCGGTTCCCCGCCTGCGGGTTGGTACACTGGGCGGACAAGCGAAAACACGCGCCGAATTATCTCTGAATATGATAATTTTCTTTATGATTCTGACGATTATTCAGATGACTTGCCATTTTGGAGTCAAATGCTTCAAAAACCACACCTTGTTATTCCATATACCCTCGATGTCAATGATATGCGGTTTTCAACGGTTCAAGGCTTTAACTGTGCAAAACATTTCGAAACGTACCTAACGGATTCATTTGATACGCTTTACAGAGAAGGAAAAACAAAACCAAAAATGATGTCAGTCGGTCTACATTGTCGCATTATCGGCCGGCCAGGCCGCTTGCCTGCCTTGAAAAATTTCATTGAGTATATTCTTTCTCATGACGCAGTGTGGATTTGCCGCCGAATTGATATTGCCAGTCATTGGCGCAAAAACCATCCGTTTCCCTAGAGGGTAATATGCATTTTTTTAAGATCCCACCAAGCACTTTGTCAAAAAATGACTTTATTGCCCAGTTCAAGGCCATTTATGAAAAATCACCGTGGGTTGCTGACGAGGCTATGGAACTTGGCATCACATCAAATGCTGATACTGCGGAAGGACTATCTGAAATCTTAAAAGCTGTCGTAGACAGAGCAAGCGAGGCCAGAAAGTTATCTTTGCTTCGCTCACACCCTGAACTTGGAGGAAAGCTCCGCGCTACACATGACCTTACAGAATCGTCCCGTGGTGAACAGAAAAGCGCAGGACTAGACCTCTGTAGCCCCGAAGAATTGGAGCAGTTCAAGTCCCTTAATGAACAATATAATAGACGGTTTGATTTCCCCTTCATTCTTGCGGTTACCGGATATACTCGCGCTGATATTTTAGAGGTTTTTGCTGATCGCTTGAAGAATGATTACAGTATTGAATTTTACGAAGCCTTAAGGCAAGTTCACAAAATTGCACTAATACGCCTCCGAGAACTCGCAAAAAAAGAAGAATCCTGATGGACGACAACAAGACCTTCCCTGAATTTTACCATGCTCAGATTAACTTGTTATCGCCAAGGCTAGGAACCAAGGTCGTCTGCGCGTCAGATGAGTTTTTTGGAGCTAAGGAGCGACTAATTCTTGATGAAGAGCCAATATTTGTTCCGGATAAATACGATAACAATGGCAAATGGATGGATGGGTGGGAAAGTCGACGTCGACGTGACAACGGGAATGACTGGTGTCTGATTCGCATGGGAGTTCCAGGTCACATTTTTGGAGTAAACATTGATACCCGCCACTTTTCTGGCAACTATCCTCCAAAAGCGTCGGTTAGCGCCTGCGTATCTGATAGACAGCCTGACGAGTTATCAAATTGGTCGGAACCACTCCCTCCTTTCTGTCTCGATCCCGATTCACGTCACTTTAAAGATTTTTCTGATGTTGGACCGTGGAATTGGCTTCGGTTAAATATTTTCCCGGACGGTGGTGTAGCCAGGCTCCGTGCATACGGAAAGCCTTTTGTCGATTGGAGCAAAAAAAAGAGCAATACAATTCACGAATTATCGGCCCTGAAAAATGGAGGTCAAATCATCGGTTATAATGATGCACACTACGGTGACGTGTGGGCTATTCTTACCGAGGGGCGAGGCACAAGCATGGGTGATGGCTGGGAAACTCGTCGGCGCCGCTACCCTGGAAATGATTGGATTGTCATAGGTCTCGGCGCTCCCGGAATTATCGAAAAAGTAGAAATTGATACAGCGTATTTCA
>MDTE01025170.1_pt1 | contig 13358 bp, 28 predicted proteins | sample 811231 | NCBI WGS metagenome assembly MDTE01 (sample SAMN05326651, study PRJNA326480) | marine metagenome | isolation source: seawater | place: Indian Ocean: Red Sea | collected 2010
AATAATCTAGTCTCCTTAGTAACGTAGGTCCACCCCCGCCAGTCAGACCGCCACTGAGAGTTGAGACTCGGTGGCCACGGGAGTTTGATCCTCACCTGTTAGCCATGATGGTTCTACATACTTGTGAAAAGGAAGACTCTTACAAACCTCTGGGTTGATGGACAAATACAATGAACCGTTTTCCCATATCCTGGGGTCATCAAACAAGGCTACCTGATCATCCCACACCACAGCCAGAGTATTGAACTCGTTCTTGGTGCGAAAATAATTTTCCTTGTTTCGTTCATAAGCACTACGTTTATACTTGTAGTTGACCGTTCCACCACCACCAGAGTTGCCACTGAGAAAGGTAACTATAATGCAGTCCTGACGGAAACCATTCGGTCCACGCTTGTCAATCTTTCTCCTGGCTTTCTTAACCTGGATAAGTCTAACATCACCATCTCGGATCGCAACTAAATCTTGGATTGGTTGCTGACCCCAGGCCGGAATAAAGGTGCTGTATCCGTACTTCGCAAACTCAACCTCGACTCTGCGTTCACAGACAGCACCCTTCCAACTGTTAGCCTTGCTAGAATGGGATGTCGTCTGACTTTCCATTCCCTTCACTGGCTGGCTTGACTGCATTGGCTTGACCCATCGGCGCAACGTCCAAGATTTCGTTGTACCCACGAGCGTTAGGACCGTACTCGACGGTGACAAACTTCCCGGCTATGTCGTGGAAGTCTTTCATCTGGGTAATGCCCAGAGCCTTGGCAATCTTTGCCACTTTAGACCGGCTTACTCCATCGCGCTTCTTACCATCGACGGAATCCTGGTTGTTGAGCCAAAGATAAAGGGTGATCCAGTCCCCTTCATACTCCCCGTCGATAATCTCGAGGGGCAGCATTTGCTGTTTGAACCCCTTCTTGTCTGGATAGACGTTAGGGCGGATCAACTGCACCTGGACATCGTATGTCCCTGGTGGAATCTTCCTCTTCTCCCGGGTGGGAGCAGAGCTTGTCGCCTCTTCCTCGACGTTGTCGATAACAAAAGAGGTACTATGTTCCTGTACTATTTCCTGCATCATTCAGTCTCCTTTGTGGCAGGTTTCTTGGATTGGACACGAGACTCCTGCACCAAGCGGAAGTACGTCTCCAGGTCAGCCGGACGAATTTCCGACGGTAAACTATAACGGTTCTTACACTCCACACCCATGGTGGCTGAAGTGTACAAGACACGGTCGTCAGTCTTGACTCCACGCTTGTCCTGCTTGCCGAAGTCCCCAGTCCTCGTCACCACCTTGGTGAAAGGAGCCAAGAATAATACTGAGTCAGCCCACTCTTGAAGATCGGCAGACACATTCTTGTTTAACTTCAGCGAGTTAGAATCGTATGGCTCCAGATGGGGCTTGTCGATCCTGACAATCTTGGAGTGGCAGACAATGATGGGAGTGATACCCTTGTCTTCGGACAACTTAGTTATGGCTGACCACAACTGCCACATCCGACCACGCAGGTATGACGTACCCTTGCCGTATCCACCACCGACGGTCTCCAGAATCCACTCCTTGTGCTCATGGCACACGGACGAAATCGCGAGACGCTCCACGGCATCAGCAGCATCTATCACAAGATACTTCCGGTCGTGTTTCTCGGTGTACAACTTCCTGAGAAAATTAACTATCGAGTCAAAGCTCTCAGCATTATGTTTGTGCGGTTCCTTCTCCGTATTACTCGGCTCCACAGGAATAGCATCAAACACCCACAGGTCCTCGTTCTTAGCGAGAACTTCTTCAGCCCCGTTGTCCGTGTTAATCATCACGGTTTGAGGCAGGGAGCAAGCAGTGGTCGTCTTACCAGACCCTGGCTCCCCAAAGAGAACAGTTTTACTAGGCCTGTCCTTCGCCTTGGTTCTAACACCATCTAACATTTAGTCTCCTATCAAGAGATCATCTAAATTTACGCTTCCCCAGTCATTCATCTGAATTACTTTTGAGCGTTGTTTCCACCGCTTGATACCTGCATCTATATCATCCAAGTACCAACGATCACCACATGCTAGACAATAGAGGTGGTCTGCCCTCTTATTGTTGTTTGCTAACCACCAGACCGTGCCACGGCCATGGTCCTTGTCGAAGCACCAGAACATTCCGTTATCGTCACGGGTGTATCCGAGCTCCGTAAACCTGGCCACAATTTTCCTGTCTTTGCGTCTTGCATCGACAGCCTTCTGCCCCCAGTAGGACTTATTCCAAATGCTTACGTTTCTGTTCATACTGTCTAATCAGTTGTTCAGTCAGTTCCAGGGCGTTCTGGACCCACTCCAACGACTCTCTGAGATTATCACGTTCAAGATTTGACTCAGCTAGTTTCAGGTAGGACCTCGCGGCTCTGAGATCAGTTAGTAATTCATCCATTCAGATCCATCTTTCTGGAGAAAACAGGGGGTATTTGGACCAACGTAACCCCCTATGACGTTGAACTCGAAATGTTCCACGGCCTCTTCGTGGGATATCCCGTCCCTCTCTTGGTATATAGCCAAGCAACGGTAATAGTCGTAGCAAAGGATCGGTTCTTGACCGAACCGTGTCACCACACCTATTAGCGCATCATCGATGTCGTCGTAGAAAATGAACTGCGTGTCTGGATACAGGTCCAGTATACGTTGTTTCTTATCTGACATCGCTGATTGCATCGAGGATTGCATCCGGTCCAGTGAAATAGTCATGGTGACAACGAACATAATATTGACACCACTTCTGAGAACACAATGGATGGTTGCGGTTTAAAGGAAAATAAGAATGGTCAAGCCTCCAAGACAAATCCTGAAGACGATTAACCGTGATGAAAATATCTTCCGCATTGACGTTGATGGGTACAATCTGGGGTGCCGATCCCGGCAACAACACATGGATCTCACACCTTGGGATCTCACGTTGTAACCGAGTACGCATAAACCAGACAGCATACAATGCAAGTTGATATCTCCAGTCCTGTTGGGAAATTTTATAATCGCTAAGCTTCTTGGGCTTACGCTTGAAGTCAACGATCACATCCTCTCCATCACGATTCATCAGCATGTCGATGACAAGCTTTGTCTCTCGAGCCATACTCGCAAATCGCAGCACTCCCTTTTGCTGAAGCACGAGCGGAGTATAGTCCACCGTTTCCAGGTATCTCTCCGCTCCAGTAACCGATGCGTCCAGTTCATCCATAACCTGTTGCAGGTCGTCCTTCGGCAACATAGAGATCATCTCATCAATCGCTTTCAGTCCTGCCTGCTTCATCGGAACCGTGGGGCTCCCATCAATCATGGGTCTGAGTTGACTCGCAACCATCTCTTCCATCAGAGTGCCACTGGCGGAATAATAGTTGTAGGTCCTGGGCATTTTAACAACGTCATTGTAGTAAATACGCTTACCGCAATGCTCGTTTGCCCTGGAATAACTCAGGCCGATTGACTTATTTGCGCTAGTCGTTTCCATGATTTTAGGCTGTCAAAAGGGGGAGTGTTCCAATGCCTGATAGCGTCGGCATCGTCTTTAGATTCAGACTCGTAAAAGTCCATAATCTTGTAGTAACAAACCGGGATCTCCACGGTGTTGGAATCAAACCGATACCTTGTCCCGGGACGCTTGGTCGCAGTCATCGTGACTGGTCGCACATCCACGAGGCAACTTCTCCACCGTGTTTTGATCCGCACAAAATCAATCACACCACTGTTGGGCTTGTCCGTCACGAATGTGACAGTGATGTAGTTGTTGCGAGGGGAGAGGAAATCAAAATTGTACGGCCCCCTTCTCCGTACAAAAGTCAAACCATGATAGCCAGTCTGCGGGTCCTTGCACTCAAACACGGACTCCGCATGAAACTGCGCCCTATACTGCAACGGAAACTCCTCGGGAGTCGTCCGTCTGCCCCAGTCTCGTAACCTCATGCCGCTCCTTTCAGTTTGGCGTTAGTACGCTCCACGGTCTCACGATGAGACTTCAACTTCCGAGCGTAGATTTCGTGGTCCTTCTTGCTGAGTTTGACAACCCCATTCCGGTGATCATCAAGCACGGCTTCGTAGACCTCTATGTTTTTAGAGATACGCTCCACTGCGCGTCTCCGCCGTTCATTTGCTGTCAAATTGTCTCCGACAGTTAAAGGTTATGCCCCGTGGCTCCGACTAGACTTGTGTTGAGCTCAGCCTATAAGGATGACACAAGCCCAGACACGGGGCAGTTCGGTTTATTGTTCCGTAGTTTGGAACTCGTATGTCACGCAACACATGACACCTAGTTGGTCAGCATCACGGATGAAGGCTTCACCGATGTCCTGAAGAAGACCCCAGGTTACACAATGGCCATGAAATGTATTCATCTCAAACCTCTTGTTCTCCTTGGTCTTCTTATCCTTCTCCCCAGTGATTTCCCAACAGGTGACAGTACCGACTTCCATCAGTTCTTCTCTGTCCATGGATCTCCTTGGTCCAGATTCATCATGTTGAGGGCCCTCGGCATCCCCCCGGTCGCCAACACCATACACTTCAATCGCTCCAAGGCCTTTGCCCCCATTCGGACAATCGGCACTGATATGAAATATCCTGCACACCTCACAGAGCCCATCAATCAGCATCTTTTCTGGCAAGTTCTTCCTCAATGCAGATGGGCAGAGTCGCAGAAACAATCAAGTTCATCGCAGCACTACCCTCCGAGAGGGCTTCATGATAGGTAAAGGAATGCCTGAGACTGTCGAGAACGCAACCGCAGAGACTGCGGATCTCGTCAGGCCAGAGTTCTTCAATGATTTGTGGGGTGTTTTGCTCCACGGTCTCAGCGCACCCACGGATAAATCCGAATATATAGGACGAAGGATACCAGAATGGTGTCGCTCCATCGGGATGGGCATAAACTGAGAAAGATAGAATGAATAAAAGCAGGCTGATCCCGCACGTTTTAATGGTCATACACGCCCGACTGAAAATCGTGACCTTGGTGATACCACCAGGATGGAGCGGGGCTATGGTCCCAAGCTGCGAATCTTGATTTAGCTCCAAGGTAGAACTTGCGGTATGCCTGGACGGTGTCGTCGTCCTTGTATTCATCGGGCATACACTGTGGTGGATCGGTAGCGGGTCCGGTCAGAATGCAACCTGAACAATGAATGACCGGGATATTTTTGGGTGGGTGTTTGACATGATTGGAAAGCCTGGTGTAGGTCAGGTGCTCCTTGCCGTAACGGACTGCGAACTCTTCGCACAGGTTTGCCCAAAGCTCATACAGCCACTGGTAGTGGATGATGTACTCACGGGCCCAGATTGTACTAGGATGATTCTTGTGGGCTATCTTGTACACCTCGTCGGGTGCATCGTCACCGTCGAGAACACGGTGAGCGGTTGACAACAACTGACCATACTCGAGGACCATTTTTGTGACATGTTTGTCGCAATGGTCACGAGCACACTGTTCGGGGTCACGGTCTACGAAAAATATATTCATTTTGTCTCCTGTTTGTCTCCAGGTTTAGATGGTCCCATATTGGGGTCGTCACTGCAAGTCTTTTTTATAAAAGATTTCTATCAATACCCGACGGTGCGCTCTTAACCGCTCGTTCCAAGGCATGAGAGCCTGATTTAGTTTCTCTCAGCCTGTCAAAAATAAATTCAATATATTCAATCTTTGATTTCACCAACTTAAATTCATCCTGTCGTTGCTTGACTTCAACTAGATTCCTTCTATCGTCGAGCCAGGAGTATTTGCTTTCCACTTCTTTAATAACCTTGACGATGTCATCCCAGACATCGGTCACCCTTTGGAATTCCTCTTCCATGGCACTCATTCTCTTCTGCCAGTCATTCACTTGCTCTGAAAATCTCCAGAACTTATGCAAGACCTCGGGGTCAAGGGGTGGGTTATCCATCATTTCATTCTTCTCCAAGTAACTTAAACGCTCCAGGTTCATCTCACTCTGTACCTTGTTTTTGTTATACTTGGGTGCCTCTCTGCCAATCGCCGTGGTCTCCGCTAGTTCAGCATCAACCCTGGTCTTATGCCACTCGATGGTAACGTGGGCTATGTCCTCATACCAGGGTGAACCATCCCGGTGTTGTGACAATCTCGCGACATGACTGAGGGAGATCCCCACATATAAAAGTTGACCGTCCTTGTCGAAGTGTCGGTACAGTGCGGTCTTCCCCTTTTTCCTTTTGGCCTGCTCCCTGTCAGCTTTCTCGGCGTATGGTCGCAGCTTTGCTTTCAGATTCTGTTTTTTCATTGTCTCCCTGACGTTTCTGTTTTTTGAAAATCAAATCGTAGTTTTCATCGAAGACCTTTTTATTGACAGGTCTTTGCCATGATCCCTTGGTGCTCATTGTTCCTGCCTTGCTCTATATTCTGCCATGGCACGATCAATCGTCTCCTGAGTGATCTCCTGGGGTGGATTTCTTTTTGCTTGTCGCATGATCCTTTGAAGACGGATCAGATCCGCAGGACCTATGTCCTGTTGGCGTAAAACTTTATGCGTATGAGCTTCTCTGCTCGTGTTAATTTGTCGCATACTCAAGGGTTGAGTTGAGGGTTGAGTAAATTATCCAATGAAATCACTGGGTTGAGTGGGTTGAGTGGTTGAGTGCTGTCCCTCGTCTCCATACGTTGAGAAGATCATCTTTCTCGGGAGATGACAGGGGGTACTCAAACACTCAACCCTAGTGTAATAATTAATAATATATATATAATATATAGATATATATATAATAATAATAGATAGATAGAACACTGACTCCACGGCGAAAGCGGGTTGAGTAAATTACTCAACTTTTACTCAAGTTTGAGTTGGAGTCAGGACTATCCAGTCCTGCCACATGAAAAAATTCCTGGTGGCAGTTGAAACAGAATACATGTTGATCGGGAGTTGGATCGCTCCACGACAAAAAAGAGCGACTCGCTCCACAGTGGGAGCAAGTCGTCTCAATTTGCTTTGGTTTCTCAAGCGAGTTCAAATTCAGCCTGGGAAAAGGTTGAACGAACACCTGAAAAATTATCCAGGACTTCGGTGAGAGCCACACCACGCTTCAACTGGTCACCGTATACGGTCCCCTTGTTGATCTCGGTGAAGGCCTGCTTCAGTTTCCAGATATTACCGTACTTCGGGAACCTGTTTTCAGGATCTTCCGTTAATCGGAAAATATCGTGAGGTGGATTTACAAAGTGCTCCCGAACATCAGATAATTTTGACTTCGGAACCGCTCCACAGTCGTAGGCTTTGAAGATCAAATTCTCAGCCTGGGGAACCGTGATCTTTTTCTCCATGTATTTATGGTTCCGCTCCACCAGGAGAGAAAATCGGTCATTCAATCGGGAGACCACATCATGAACCATGCCAGGTAAATCCCGGAGATTGTAGGTGGTATGCTTCCGATTCATGCGGAACTCACCGACCAACATGAGGTTGTCACATACGAAGGTATGGTCACCACCTGCTATGCCTGAAGCGTAGGTCTTATCCCAACATGTCCTTCCACCGATTGACAGGGAGAAATAGGGGTTCTGGATTGGATGATCAATGTGATCCACATCCATGAGCCAGAAAGCTCTTTTTCCGCCATGGCTGAGCCCTGCATCAAAGTCTCTGACTGTCCATCCAAACTCTGCAAGCTTAGCTTCCACCATGTTGGGCAGAATGCTATGATTGAGAGGGTTGTGAGATGCTGTGATTGGCACCGTCGGATTCCTGTCCAGTTGAGGCCTGGGTACCGTCGTTGCTCCACAGTGTTTCATTACTTGCATATTAAGCCTTATATAAGGTTTTCAGGATCGGGTGATAACTGGAGTAGAATGTGATCGAGATGCTCCGAGAATTGAGCTCGGAATATCTCACCCTCTGCTCCTGCACCCACCATCGGGTGCATTGTCATTGCTTGCCTAATAGCCTGTCTGACTTCACCCAAAGCCAACCAGGATTCTCTCTGAGTCAGTTCATCGGTGTTGTACAGAATGTTGTACAGCAGGATGACAATCTGATCCCAAAGTGAAAACACAGGTCCATCAGAAGCTTCTTCAACCTTTTGGTCGATGAAATCAACTCCAAGTGCGATTGAAGACCGCTCATGGCTCCAAAGTCGTGTATCCTTAGCTACCCCCTTTAGATGCTGTTGAACTACTTCTGGCAGATCCCTTATTCTTAACGGATCTTGCATTTGGTTTTAAAATATTATTGATCTGGGTTGGTTGCAGAGGGTTACCGTACTCGGTCTGCACACCGTCCGAGAACAATGATTGAGAAATTTGTCGGAGGCTCAGACCTTTACGACGAAGTGCTCTGACCTTTTCCGGTAGCTCAGCACCGTATCGTTCAGTCAATGATTTCCGACCTTCGCACTTACGACCGGATTGTCGTATGCGCTCCCTGGCTCCACGCAGTTTCATCACCAGTGAATTCTTCTCGAACTCGTAGAATGCACCCATAACTTGCCTGATCAAGGTTCTTGATGGGTCTGCATCGATAGAGAAAATATCAGGTGTTTTGACTGGTATCACCTGGATTCCCTTTTCTATGAGGGAACGGTAGGCGGTCTCCTGGACCATCATGTCCCTGGAAAACCGACTAACGTCCTCGCACAGTATTTTGGTAATCTCGCGATCCTGGCAGGCACCGATGAGGTCCATCAGTCCTTTACGGTTGTGGATATGTTCTCCACCCGAAACACCGTCATCGATGCCCATAATCACAGGTTTCATTCCATGGCTCTTGGCGTATTCACGACAAGCTATTTCCTGCCTGTCGTGAGAGTCACCATCTACATTTGAAAGAGATGATGTTCTGATGTAAATGGCGACTGACTCCATTACTTAGCCTCGGATTGGAATTGAGATTTCTTATTGATCTGGGCAATTCTGCCCTGAAGGATACGGACAACACGCTCCAAAGCGTGAACAGGGAACTGCTCAGGACGCTTTTGGATCAACATGCGAACCTGTTGTGGTTCGTCGAACAGAAGCTTGCCCTGCTTCGCAGCTTTGTGCGCTTTCAGGAACCGAGTGGCTACGGAACCTCGACTTTCATCTCCAGGGTGAAGATGGATACTGGTTCCTGGGCTCGACTCACCATGGAACCCTGCGTTGGTCTCATCGGTAAACAGAACTCGACTATTCCGACCATCATCAAAGTTTGAAACCCACTGTCCAGGTTGACGTAACCCGGTCTTGATTTGCCGAGCCTTATCAGCCTTGACATAGTTGGCGGAGTGGGGTTGCTTTGGACCAGGCTTTTTCCAACCGTTACGTTGCCATGCAGGTACTTTTTTGCTCATAGATCGTCTCCTTTGTGAGCGTTACGATTACGCCTACGGTCTTTTTTGCCGTAGACTTTGGAAGACGGTTTCACCTTGAGGCGAAATCGTCGAAGAAAGTTATTGTATTTGTGTCCAGTCATTTTCGTTTCCATTCTTATATCATAAACGATGGGTATCATATTGCAAGATAAAAAATTTAAAAAATATCTGAGAATATATGCTGACCCTCTCACCGACTCCACGGCAAGAGGATCATGATACATTATCAGACGATCTCAGGGGTTGAGTCACCCTCTCGGAAGAACTGTCGAAATCCGTTGGAATATGACTTCCAGGTCTCGAGATCAGCTTTCGCCAGGGTTGAATAACCGAGACTCTTCAATGCCTCGACAGCAATCTTTTCCAGGCCGAGATACATCTGTCTTGATCCTGGGGTCACATTAGGAACACAGGGCACTCCACGGTCCCTGAGAAACCTCAAAATATGAGTGTCCAGGGGGACGCAATTAGCATTGGATCGGGAGTGTAATACGAAAAACCGAGAGGTCTTATATTTCACTCCAGGGATCTGCTCCAAGAGCTCAATGGTTGCTGTGTTCAAAAAATTTGGAATAGTTGGAGTGACCAAATCATTGAACCATCTCCAAAGCTTCAACCAAGTGTTATATTTTCCAAGCTTCCGATCTTTGATCATCTCAATGAATGCCTCATGTTCCAGGTAGATCAGATACTCCAATGGACCCATCCTGCGGATCTCATCGGGGGCATATTCATCCCTCTGATCGACCTCGATGTCGTCCAGGAGACCATTGATCTTTTCAGCAGTGATTCTGCTCGGCTTGCCTGCTACGGCTACAGCAAACAGGAACATGCTCTGGATCTGATGATCTGAAGCGTAAAAATTAGTGAAATTTAAAGGGTCAATCTTGATTGATTGATTCATAAATGTCTCCTTTTCTTTTTTATTTTTAGCCCATGAATCTGCTTCTCGCATAGTGGGCGGATTTGAAAGACCTTTTTTGACCCACCATGGGTCTGTTAAAGATTTACTCATCGTCGTCTCCTTCGATTGGGTTTTTGTAAATAATAATGATTGAATCAATTTCACGATCAGAACATTCAGGATCATCCTGGATAAGGTCTATCACACGTTGAAGACCCCATGACCAGTTCGTATGACCGACAAGGTCTTCACAGACCTCATCAACACCGTCCCCGACAAACTTAAAATTATTCATATTCATTTGTCTTCCTTCCGATAAGTTAAGCCTCGAGACTTCACCCATCGACCGTCGATGAGCTCCAATTTTGTGCTGATCCAGAACCAGTGGGCTTTGGATTGAACAGCTTTTGATTCCTGGATTTCCAGGGTCTTTGGACTAGGCATAAGCGACTCCAAAATATTATTTCAAGGACCACCAGAATGATGATCAACATGCCCACCGTAATGGGCATGGTGAGATCACTTTTTGGCAGGCATGGGTAACGTACCACACAGGCCAGGGGACCGATGAGAGAGATCACAAAAGTGAGCAATCCCGTCAATCTGAACCAGGACACATTCCTGGGTCATGACCTCACAAATTTGAGCTCCAAGGTCCATGACCTCGTCGGCTCGGAAATGGGCATCCTGCCTCTCGCAGAGTGCCTCAACAACTATGACATCCTCTTTGATGAGGGTACCGTCTTCAGCAACATAGGCACCCTTGGCAGGGATTGCAGTTGCTCCGCCGAATAACTCGGACAGGGTTTGGAGTGTCTGGTCAACGACAGCATCAACCATGATTTGAGATGCCTGTTGGCCTACGTTTACGGTCGAGGGAACCGTCACCGATACTTTAGAATCAATCATATTGTCTCCTTTGATTGATCGTTTTTGGCAGGATTGCCAGGATGACCATCACGGTCATTCATTTTCTCCAGGGTCAAGCTGATTGACTCCAGAGCTTCTGCGATACGGTCCTGTGACCGTACCAGTGAATAAATCAGATCCCAGGTTGCTTTATCAAGCATATTGTCTCCGTTAAAGATTAACCGAATGATACCAACCGAACCCTCGGGTGAGGGCTCGATAAGATCACTCAGCACCAAGTCTCAATCTGCTCGGTCGCTTGTCGCTTCAATTTCCAAGGTCCAGAAAAAATACTGAAGGGACCATCGGCATTAGGCTTGCGCTCAACGAATGCCCACCATTTTTTATCAACTGGATCTTGAAACCGACAAAATTTGCAGAAAGCATTTTCAAAGAAAGTCTCCTTGACCTTGTTTGCATTCTGAAAAGTGATGTCCTGCATTTCCATTCTCGGGGAACGGATTGCTTCCAAAAAGAAATCTCTCATATTGTCCTTTCAATTATTTATGAGATTTACCTTGTATTAAAAACTTACCAAATGAAGTTTGGTCTGCGAATCCAGCCATCTCCATTCTTTTCCAAAGACAAAAATTTGCCTGGACAACTATTCTATCAACCAGATCCCTGGTTGATCTCTGTTCCCTGGTTACACAAAAAAGATCAGGGTTATCTTCAGCACATAAAGTGATGCCCTTGACCAAATGACCTTTGACCAAAAGCTTTTCACAATCTGAATCGGCAGGGTCCATATCTTTAATGACGTTCATGATGTCCTTTCGTATAATGTTTTTCGTGCCCCCCAAACTCGGGACCTTCATCATAAAGTCAAGGCCTCACATGTCAACTTTATTCGTCAAAAAAATTTCAGATAAAGGAAAAAAGTGGATAAATGGTTGAAATCGTTACAGAAAAAAAATGAGTGGAAAATGCGAAAAATTGCTGATCAGACGGGAAAAGCCGTAGCATCGTGCTCATCCTGGTTCAAAGCAGGCATCATTCCTCCCGAGAAACATTGGCCTGGGATCTCTGCTTTCCTTGTGAATGAAGGATTGACTGAATACACATTGGATCGGGTAACAAAGTTATATGATCAGCAACGTCGAGACGAAGGTCTGATTATCAACTGTCATTTTTGTGGGGACGAATTCTTACGACATACTCAAACCAGGATTTATTGTCATAAACCAAAGTGCAGATCCCTGAAGAACCAGAAGGAGAGAAACAAGATCAAACCACCCGAACCTGGGAAATATAAAATGTTCAATCTCGGACCTGGACCGAAGGCTTGTCGAGACCATCGGATCACCAGGGAAACAATAAATGAATCGGTGAAGGAATTTTTGGAAAAAGGAAAATCAATAGAACATCTTCCAAGCTATGACCCTGGAGTGATGACCAGACTGGAAGATGAAATGATGAGAGCAGGATTTTAACCCTGCCCTCAAATATTAGAAATCAGCTAATCTATTTAAGTGTTTAATGATGTCTGTTTTTGTTGGTTCAATGTTAAGGATTTCAACATCCCAACCATGTTCATGGTGTTCGACTTTTCTCCCAATATCAGCATGAACTTTCCTGAGATATTTCCATGCTTCTTTTTTATTTGGGAAGAACTGAAACCCTGATGATTGACCGTCGAAGTATTCACCACTCTCGGTCCAAACTCGATAGATTTTCATAGATCATTTAATGTAAAGGATTAACAAACCAGATGACCTGAATTGATCATCTACTAAAATTGTAATGATTTAATGAAACTAATTAACCACTAATTGTTTATCTAGTTGATATGACTGACAAATTATCTGTCAAGGAGCTCAGATTCGTAGCAGGGATTATTCAAGGGAAATCCCAGGAACAAAGTGCTTTGGATGCAGGCTATGCCAAATCCAGTGCATCGACACAGGGAAATCGGTTGATGCAAAAAGACAGGATAAAGGGGGAGATAGAAAAGCAGATGTCTGGCCAGGGATGGACCCCAGAAAAGGTGATCGGGGAACTGCAAGACCTCTATTACAAGGCAAAAGAGGCGGAAGCCTGGGCACCTGCTAAGGACATGCTCACCCTGCTAGGTCGGCATGTTGGAGTGCTGAAGGATGAGAGGACAACGAAGACAGAGGTGAGCCATTCATTTGAATTGTTACTCGACAAAGCCAAGGACATCACCCCTGAGCCCTTGCAAATAAACGATTCACGCACGATACCCGTGTACAATTCTCAAGATAAAGACACGCATGTCAATTGATCAGGC
>MDTE01160551.1_pt1 | contig 13358 bp, 8 predicted proteins | sample 811231 | NCBI WGS metagenome assembly MDTE01 (sample SAMN05326651, study PRJNA326480) | marine metagenome | isolation source: seawater | place: Indian Ocean: Red Sea | collected 2010
GCGACACATCCGCATAATCCCTCCCATATCCAATCTTGATATGCCTCATAGAGGGAATGCATCCATTGGTGGGATCCAACTCAATCCATCCAATCCCCGGACAAAAAAATGCAAACCACGCATGCGATGCATCCACACCCATGAGCTTGCGGTGCCCAGGCGGAGCTTCGGTTTCGATATAGCCGCTGATATAGCGTGCTGGGAGATCCAAGGAGCGAAAACAGGCAATGGCAAGGTGGGCAAAGTCCTGACAAACACCACGCTTGATGCGAAGCACTTCTTCTACAGGCGTGGACAGCTCTGTGGCGGTCGGATCGAATTCAAAATGTTCGTATATGTATGAATTCAACGCCATGGCAGCATCCAGAATACCCCTACCTGGACGAAAAAAATTCAGGGAAAATTCTTTAATAGCTGGGGCAACTTTGACCATTGAAGAGGGCACGACAAACTCCTCAGGTCGACCATCTCCTGTTACGGCTCCACATAGAATTTGGCGCCTCACCATATTCCATGCAGGCGTTTCACTCAAATCGGGGCAGTAAGGCAAACGCACGGAAACAGCAGAATGGCTACGAACAGAAAATTCGGAGTGGATTTCCCCCAATTCGAGAAAATGACAATGATTCCCAAAATAATCTCGATATTCGCGAACGGATCCACCCTTGGGACGGACCACCATTTCGAAGTTCATACATTCCTGAGAAGGCAACGTTTGAGGTTTAAGTTTTAGTAAATGAATAGAAGACGTTGCAGGAACGGGGTAATGAAAACGGGTTTCATGACGAACATGATAGGTTTGAGTATTTTTTCGAAGTTGCAAACTCATGTGCTAACCTGGGTAAGACCACGCGTAATCGTTGCGGAAAGTTTCCGAAGAATAGAGATCTGCATGCCAAGGCAATGATGCAAATCCATCAGTTGAGTATTTTTACCAAGTGCGTTTTCTGCCTTTTTAAGTTCTTGGTGGCAGGAGTATATAAGGTCTTGAAGTAATAAAGCATCGCATACAAGAGACTGTGGAAGTTGATTTACTCGGCGGCGTAGAGTGCCTATTTTTTGCATAAACGATTCCTTATTGTTCGGATCCAAAAGCAAATGCCGCATTAAACCTGTTGAAGAATCATTTGCTACTTCTGTTGGCGCTCCTGCGCTCAGAAGATGCAGAACGAAGTTTTTCCACGCAATTCCACGGTTAGATGATCCTACATATTGATTTAACAACGAACATTGATTCTGCAGGCATTCCACTTGCTGTCCCAAATCAATTAAGGTGCTCGCACCTTCAGTCCACTCCCCTTGCTGAAATTCTAAAAGCTCTTTCCCAATACCCTTCCTCAGCGAATGCAAATAGGGTTTGGGATCTCGATACAAGTCAACACAGTGGCTTTCGACGGTTGTGAGCCAGGTAGCGATCTGCAAAGATTTCCAAGGGGTGATACCTTTCTCAAAAAGTCGATCCGTGATCTGTGAAAGGGAGTTCCGAATCTGAATAACACCTCCTTTGATCTCGCTAGAAAAAGCGAGCTTACTGATGGCTTTTTCAATTCCCAGATGAATAAGAAGTTCAAAATCCTTTGATTCCATCATCAATGAAGCCTCCAGAACCTCCCAGGTGATGTGTTCGATTTCAGAGCTCACTCTACCCGTCGCTTTACTAAGGCTGGCGCTTTGAAAGCAAAGAATGTCGACCAGCAGAAAAACACGTCGTGCATAGCGACCCAACCAGAATAAATCATCTGCAGCAGTTCGAGGTATGCGAGATAGAGGGCCCAATGAAGTCGTCGAACAGTAGAATTGCAATTCTGCTGAAACCTTTTCACCCGCAAGAGTTGAATTCACCAGAACGTGTCGGTTGCTAGGTGCGAAACCTGATAAAACACCGTTCTCTTGTTGCTGAGGGTCTAGATCCAAGGCGCTGGGCAGCATCGTCCAGCGGTGATTTGTTCTGAGAAGAAAGACTCTAAGAAAAAGACCTATCTTGGAACTTCTTTCTGACAATGAAGACGAAGCGGTAAAAGCATCTACGGCCTTGATGGCAACAAATTCATGGGGTGTGTGCTTTACCTCATCCAAGACACTATGCGAGCATGGACCATGAGATGGATACCAAATACCTAGCCCCTTGGGGTTTCTCGAGAGGATTTGGGTGACCCAATACAAATCCTTACCATGGAAGACCTCTTGAACCGCATGGGAATAACCAAGCCAATGGGCTGGGGCGCTTTCTAAGCCTAAGGGACGACCCAGCACCATTTCAGCTATATCCTTAAGGAAAGGGTAAAAACCAATTCCCTCGAAAAGCCCAACCCCTATGGGATTGATCAAATCCAACTTTCCATTTCGAGAGGCTTCTAGGAGGCCCGGAACTCCAATCAGCGATTCAGAAAATAACTCAACAGGGTCACAATAATCATCGGTCAAAAAGCGAAGCATGCGTCTTACTTTTCGCCATCCAGCAAGGGAATCGAAACCAATACAGCCATCCCTGAATTTCAATCGACTGTGATCCACAAGACAGAGACCAAGACTCTGAGCCAGAAACATTTGTTCATGATAGTGAGGCGCTCTGGAGCCAGGGACAAAAAGTGCACCCAACCCATCTTCATCTGTCACGTTTATCAAGGACTCAAGGGATTGAAAAAAAGGAGCGAGTGAACAGGTTTGAGGGCTCGCTGATTCTCCTGTCAGACCTTTAAGAGTTGTGTTTCGAAGGGCTAATATGCGTCCCAATCCGTTGGGTGATTGCAATCTTTGATCCCATATTTTCCAATCGCCAGGTCGTGAGCAAATGACATCAAAGCTTAATAACATTGGTTCATGGGCGTTTAGCCTTTTCTCCCAACATGCTGCTCGAAGGTAGGATGTGTTTGCGTAAAGCACCCGACTAGGGAAAACTTTGTTTTGCATCATCTTTCCACCACCTCGATAAAGATCCTGATACATCCACTCGATCAATTCAGCTCGCTGAACTAGGCCGTCTTCAAGCCGCTTCCATTCGGGAGCAGGGATACGAATCGAAGAATCTGAAGTCAAAACACCAGCTCGGTGCTTTTCTAGGACACTTCTTTTGAAAACACCTTCGGAAAACGAATCAAAATCAGGCCTCTTGAAAAATGGTTTTTCCTCGGGGAGTTCCATTCGTTCCGATGGGGAAAGGAAAGGCATTTGTTTTTTCGCGGAAGCTAAGTTGATTTGGAAACCCGCCAACTATGCGACTGAGTTTAACCAATCAGGCTCGACCCCAAAATTCAAGCGTCTATGACTAGGAAGCCCCATATCAACCCACTTTCTGATCCTACTCACGAAGACAAGTAAATTCCTATGAAAGGTTTCAAGACACGCGTTGGCTCACTTAAGCAATCTCCCATTACTGTGCGCTTTCCAGTTGGTCCGACGCGTTAAAAACAGAAGTTATTTCTTTTCGCTTCTGAATATGGATAGGGGGTGAGATAGCCTGCTTTTTGGCAAAAAAAGCAGCATGGAGATCATCGCCAACGGCATTCATTTCTAACTGTAGATCATCAATATATTGGTGGAGACCGCTTTGGATGACGTGGTCCACTCTCGCATAAACCAATTCAGAACAGAGAGACCCGAGACGGCGCTCGGCATCATTGCTGAATCGATAAGCGGGTGTTCCCGTAATGGCATGCAGGGAATCTTGAGCATTGAGAAGACAATACCGAACCGAGCGAGGGAAAAGCGGATCAAAAAGCAAATAGTCGACCACCTTGAATGGCGCTATCCGGCCGATTTTCTTACGATACATCTCAAAACCGCTGACCGATCTTAAAACAGCACTCCATTGAATTTCATCAATGGGGGCGCCTACCTGATCTGCTGATTTGAGAAGAATGAAATACTTTACATCGAGGAGCCTGGACGTCTTATCCGCACGCTCTAACATTTGTCCCAAATTCGAGAAATGCCAAGGCTCACCACGAGTCATACTCGAATCTTTCAACCCCATGAAGGCAGCGGTTTCTCGATGAATTTGAACAAGGAAACGATTTAGTGCTTCATAGGAAGGCATCTTTTCACTCGTCTCGCTTACCAAGAGATAGAACTCATTGAGCTGATGCCACATCGACGCGGTAATCATCTCTCGCACCGTGCGTGCATTCTCACGTGCACTTTTCAAACATGAAAGAACTGAATTTGGGTTGGTGGTGTCAAAGACGAGGAACCGGATCACATTGTTTTGATTAGAGACCGGGTAACGATCACGAAAAGCTTCGGAATCTCCTGATGTATCAATCAGAGGCAACCACTGCTGATCTTTATTGACCTCGCTGTCCAGCATGAGGTGCATGTTGACACCAATGAAGCGCGCAACATTGTCTGCGCGTTCAATATAGCGGCTCATCCAGTAGATGGAATCAGCAACTCGACTGAGCATACGCTTCGTCATCAACGATCCACGTGTCTTTACTGCCTCCACCCTGGGATGAATTCACCACCAGCGAATTCTTTTTAAGTGCAACTCGAGTCAGTCCACCCGCCAGAACACTGATCTTCTCTCCATAAATGACATAGGGTCTTAAGTCCACATGGCGTCCTTCGATCTGATCACCACAAATAGTAGGAACCCGCGAAAGGGAAAGTGTTGGTTGAGCAATGTAATCGCGGGGGTTTTCTTTTATTTTGTCAGCAAAATTTTCAAGTTCTTGCTTACTGGCAGCTGGCCCAACAATCAATCCATAGCCGCCGCATTCATTGGCTGCTTTGACAACCAATTTAGAAATATTCTCCAAGACGTAATCCATCTGTTTAGGTTCAGCGCACAAATATGTCGGAACGTTGGGCAAAATGGGGTCTTCATCGAGATAATAGCGAATAATTTTCGGAACATAGGCATAGATCACCTTGTCATCGGCAACCCCACAGCCAGGAGCATTGGCAAGTGCAACGTGACCTTTCTTATAGGCCCGCATCAAGCCCGGAACACCTAGAAGTGAGTCTTTTCTGAATACTTCCGGATCGAGAAAATCATCGTCGATTCTTCGATAGATCGTATCAACCTGCTCAAATCCAGATGTGGTGCGCATCCACACGCGATCTTCCATAACGACCAAATCATCGGCCGTCACGAGTTCAGCGCCCATTTGCTGAGCCAAAAAACTGTGTTCAAAGTAGGCAGAGTTGAATGGTCCTGGAGTCAAAACGACACAATTGGATGAATTCTCTTGATTAGGAAGCAGGTAGTCCAAGGCATCTCTCAACTGAAATGGATAGGCGTCCACAGAACGAATACGGCCAGTCGCGAAGATGGACGGAAATAGGTTTTTCATGACTTGCCTATTTTCCAGGACGTAGCTCACGCCCGATGGGCATCTCAAGTTGTCCTCCAGAACATAAATTTGACCATCGGAGTGACGCACCAGATCCGAACCCGTGATGTGTGTCCAAATATCCCTGGGCGGCCGCATGCCCATACATTGTTTACGGAAACCCTGCGAGCTCAGGAGGATTTCTTTGGGTATCACGCCGTCCTTGATGATGGACTGCTTGAGATACAAATCACTGATGAATAGGTTGAGGGCCTTGATTCTTTGCTTAAGCCCCTTTTCGACCCGAAACCATTCCCGCCCCGTAATGATGCGAGGAATCAAATCAAACGGAAATGGTTTTTCAACACCACGTTTGTCTGAATACACATTGAAGGTGACACCCATCCTCATCATCGCCAATTCTGCTTGATGCTGGCGACTAAGGAGTTCTTCAGAAGCAAGTGCATCAAGGCACTGAATCATCGCTTCGGCTGGTTTTCTGGGAACCCCTACTCCTTCGTAAAGCTCATCGAAGAAACAATCTGGCTGGTAACTTCTAAAGTCCACAAACCCTGTGAGCATAAAGCATACCAAGTGAACTGAATGAACTCGCTAACCATTCTTGTCCAATTGTTTGAAGTTTTTTTTAACTGACTTTTATGCATGCTTTAAATCAAAAAAAAACAATTTGTGCATAAAATGCCAATATTTTGTTCAATTTTGTGTTTTCATGAGACGGAATAAAACCGGGGCATTTTATTCTATGGACTTTTCCTCAAGCCTTGGAAAGAAACCGTCATCCAACCTCAATGCAGCACTGTTGCATATAGCCCACTGTGGCGGGATTCGGTGCTCTGTGGTCCTAATCTGATACGTCCAAAGTCTGCGACATTTGAAAGCAGGTGGTAACAAATGAACCAGGGATTTTGGCTCACAATAGCCATTATCTTCATCAGCGATGTTACTAGGGCCCAGACTTTGGCAATTGAGCCCTCCATCGGTGACTTCAATTTTCTCTAACCCTCGGCTGAAGCAATTTGGCGATGAGCGCCGTCCACCCTGTCTGATGGCAAGCACCCACACCTCGGCCATTATCCCCGTGAAAATACTCATAAAACCAGATATAGTCGTTGAACCTATCGTCCGATTGAAGCTTCGGATGATGCAGATAGATTGGGCGAATGCCATCGGAGTTCTTCCGGAATAAGTCCCCTAAGCGACCTGCAATATCTTCGGATATCGCTTCAAGCGTTATTTTTTGGCCGGAGTTTGTCGGCGATTCCAGTTTGAAATCGCTACCGTAATAATGATGGAATCGTTGTAGAGATTCGATAAGCAAAAAGTTTACCGGAAACCAGATCGGACCGCGCCAATTCGAATTGCCCCCAAACATATACGAATTGGATTCAGCGGGTTGATAATCTACTTGGGAATGACCATTGCAGTATTTGGTTCTTCCATTGCATTTTAAAATGAATGGATCTTTTTCATGAGCCTTTGACAAGGAGCGAATCCCATAAGGGGAAAGAAACTCCTCTTCATCCATCATTCGCCGAAGAAGAGATCTGAGCCGGTCTTCCCGCAAGAGGGAAAACAAATGACGATGCCCTCTACCCGGCTCGTTCCAACGGGAAACAAGGGATGCCAGTTTCGGTCTATTTTTTAAAACCCAATCAAGATATTCCCTGAATCTTGGTAATCTCTTGAGCAATTCGGGTTCAATGACTTCAACGGCAAAAATAGGAATCAGGCCAACCATGGAGCGGACTCGAAGAGGGATCGGCTTTTCGTGGGGAAAATGCAAAAGGTCGTAGAAAAATTCATCTTTTTCGTCCCACAGACCAATACCCGTTTCACCGATATTGGTCATCGCCTTTGCTATGGCGAGGAAATGGTTGAGAAACTTGATGGCGATTTCCTGATAAACGGGGTTGTGCAGCGCAAGTTCCAGTGCGATACGCATCATGTTGAGTGAATACATGGCCATCCAAGCCGTGCCATCTGCCTGATCCAGCTGCCCTCCTCCTGAGATAGGCTCACTCCTGTCAAAAACACCTACATTATCAAGGCCCAAGAAGCCTCCTTGAAAAATATTTCTATTGTCCGAATCTTTACGATTAACCCACCAAGTGAAATTCAAAAGCAGCTTGTGGAAAGCCTGTTCCAGAAATTTGCCGTCTGCAAAACCGTTACGTTTACGATCAATTTGATAGATTCTCCAAACACCCCAGGCGTGCACTGGAGGGTTGACATCCCCGAAAGCCCATTCGTAGGCAGGTATTTGACCGTTGGGATGAAGATAATGATCTTTCAAAACCAACAACATCTGTTCCTTGGCAAATTCAGCGTCAATAAGTGCGAATGGAATACAATGGAAGGCTAGATCCCAGGCTGCATACCAGGGGTATTCCCACTTGTCTGGCATTGAAATAATATCTGCATTTTTTAAATGGAGCCACTCATGATTACGCCCATGACGCCGTGAAGAAGGTGGCGGCGGCATCCCTGGGTCGCCATCCAACCACTCCTCGACATTGAAATAATAATATTGTTTCGACCAGATCAGTCCAGCAAAGGCCTGTCGCTGAATGGAGCGATTCTCGGCACTTGTGATATCTGCCTGAAGCTTTGCATAAAAGCGATCTGCTGAATTCCTTATCTCAGAAAATGTTTTATCAAATGCCTCAAATGGACTGGACACCGGCTTGGGTGTCATTCGAAATTTGAGTTTTTTAATCTCAGAGGGCTGAAGCTTAAGGCGATGCAATATGGCCGATTTACTGCCACGCTGATTCGGATTCACTGCCTTGCGGTTACCTCGAATTAGGTAGTCATGAAAAGCGTCCTTCCAATAACCTCGAGTGTTGCGCTGAAGTGGAATTGGTGGCCGCGACTCATTCTCAGTAAAAAGTATCTCATCTGGGTCGACAGAATGAAAAAAAAGATCTCCAAGCCCATCATGATGCACGCCAAGGCACGCACCATCGGTTTGTTGTATCACGGGTTTCTTAGGACCTTTTTTATCCCAAGACCAAATATTTCGGAACCATACTTGTTGAAGGAAATCAAGTTTAGCAGGTTCTGGCCCATGATTGACGACGGTGACTTCGATCAAAAGATCCGTTGGTGAAGGACGACCATATTCGATAAATACATCAAAATATCGACCCTCACTGAAAACATCCGTGTCTATCAATTCATATTCTGGGCTCTGTTTTCCAGAACGGTTTTTCTCCAAAAGCTCTTGGTAAGGAAAGGGAGCTTGCGGGTATTTATAGAGCATCTTGAGATAGTCGTGATTGGGTGTGGCATCAAGATAGTAATAAGCCTCTTTGACGTCTTCGCTATGGTTCCCCTCTGAGCCCGTTAGCCCGAACAGACGTTCCTTGAGTATCGGGTCTCGACCATTCCACAAACCAACTCCTAGGCACAGTAGTTGCTGATCATCACTGAATCCTGCGATTCCATCCTCACCCCACCTGTAAGAGCGACTGCGCGCCATGTCATGGCTCAAATAATCCCATGCCTTCCCGTTGGCACTATAATCCTCTCGAACCGTTCCCCACTGACGCTCGCTCAAATAAGGGCCCCACTTTTTCCACGCAGACACAGACATATTAGACTCGAGTTACAAAGATGTTTAACTAACAAAAATATGATTACGGTTTTCCATTGAAACCTCAAAAACCAAGGGTCCCAATTGAAGATTGTGTCTTATGGCCAAATCTCAAGGAGAAGCCTGCCCTCAGCCGTATCTACTTTTGCTGGATTTTTCTACTCATGCAAAGTGCTCATTTCCACTGATTGGCATAGGTAACCGTTCCCTGAGAATGCTATTTTACAAAAAAGGGTCTTGGCGCGGCACACATCTAGAGGGTTCGAAAGGATCGCTACTGCATGTGGTAGTTCCAAAGATTCGAATTCTTTTCCAAAAAAGGCCATCGTTCGGCTGATCTTTTCATTTCATTTTTACCACCATTCTGCTGTGATACTGGGTATGCCTTCCCATTGCAGTCATAGGATAAGCCTCCTCAGGGTCGCCGCCTTGGCCTGTGTTTTATCCTGCTCACTGGTGTTGAAGGGAGAGGGCGAGACCGACGCTCAACGCAAGGGCGAAGAGGACCTGAGGGCGGAGGCTAAAAAAACCTTCGAGGAAAAGGTGGAACCCTTCGTCAAACAATACTGTACGCGCTGCCACGGAGGGGGACGGGCCAAGGCGAATGTCAATCTTGAGGTGGATCTCAAGGCACCTGGGCGTGGCGTTGCCTTCGTGCATTGGAAAAAGGCGGTGGCCAATGTCAAGGTGCACGACATGCCACCCGAAGATGCCGCCAAACAACCCAGCGACGAGGAACGGCAGCAATTCATTGAGTGGATCGATCAGCTCAAGTATCTGAGCCCTGTCAACCCGGGCCCCTTCGTGATCCGTCGCCTGTCCACCACCGAATATGGCAACACCTTGCACGACCTGTATGGTGTCGACCCGTCCATTGCAGACCCCCTCCCGGAGGAGGTTCTTGGGGAGGGCTACCTCAACTCCATCTCCCCGATGCAATCTGAATTGTTCCTCGATCTCGCCAACAGAGTTGTGGAACAGGTGGTGGCACCAGAGGGCAAAAGAGCGACAGCCGTTCAGAGGCGCCTGTTTGGCAAAAAGCCCCGTAAGGAAGAAGCTTATCAAGAGGCGGCTCGGGAGGTGGCCCGCAACCTGGCCAGGGATGCGTATCGACGCCCTCCCACCGAGGCGGAGCTGGACGTTCTCATGGATGTGTTTGGCCTGGCTCAAACCGAAGGTCTGGATTACACGGCATCGCTTGCCATGATGCTCAAGGCGGTTCTGATTTCTCCGCAGTTTCTTTTTATCACCCCATCCACGGAGATTTCAGCGGAGCAGGAGATTGTGCCCCTGGACGATCATCAACTGGCCTCCCGGTTGTCGTATTTACTTTGGGCATCCCCACCGGACGCCAAATTGTCGACCCTTGCCGACCAAGGGAAGCTCCACCATCCCAAAATGCTTCGAACTCAGATAAAGAGACTCCTCAAAAACCCTCGTGCTAGGGCTTTGTTTGACGGGTTCGGCGCTCAGTGGTTGAGGGTGACTGATTTGCGACGCCAGGTTTTTGACCCGCTGCTCTTTCCTCAGATGACAGCAGAAATGAGGGAAGCCATGACGGATGAGCCTCGATTGCTGTTCGAAAATATCGTCCAAAAAAACCATCGAGTCATCCGTTTCATTGACAGTGATTACACTTATGTCAATGAACCACTTGCCAGCCTGTATGGGATCCAAAAACCTATCCGCGGGCCTAGGATGCGGCGCATCCAACTCGATAACCCGAACCGAGGCGGCATCCTTGGCATGTCGGCCACGCTGGCAGCCACTTCATTTCCCAACCGGACCAGTCCGGTTCGTCGGGGGGTCTGGGTGCTCGAACAGGTGCTTGGGGAACGCATTCCACCGCCCCCACCGGATATCCCAGAGCTCAAGGATGAGGAACACCCGGATGCAAAAGGCCTGACGCTTCGACAGAGAACCGAAGCCCACACCTCCGACCCCACTTGCGCCACTTGCCACCGGGTCCTGGACCCCATTGGCTTTGGCCTGGAAAACTTTGATGCCATCGGACGATGGCGCGAGGAGAATCATGAAGGGACCCCCATCGATTCAGTTGGGGAACTCCCCTCTGGTGAGACCTTCTCCTCCCCGAACGAGTTGAAAGATCTTCTGAAAAAACGAGAGCCCGAATTGGCTCGGAACCTGACCGAACGATTCATGGCCTATGCCCTTGGCCGACATCTGGAAGGTTATGACGAAGTGGTCATTGACCAACTCATGGCAAGGATTGCTGAGGACGACTACCGCGTACAGACCATTCTCACAGAGGTCATCACCAGTTATCTTTTCACTCATCGAGCCGTCGAAAAAATACTATAGTCTCCCTGAACCACCGCCCATCATGAACACCACAGAAGCCTTACAGGCCCTCGACCGCCGCAGTTTCCTGCGGGGCGTCGGCGTCACTCTCGCACTGCCGCTGATGGATTCATTGGCCTCTGCTGCCACCCTCGCCAAACCACCCGTAAGGCTCGCCTTCATGTACATGCCGCACGGCGTCATCATGGACCAGTTCTGGCCGACGAGTCAGGAAACGTTCCTGAATGAGCCCCCACCCATTATTCAGTCGCTGCAACCCGTCATCGATCAGTGCCTCATGATGAAAGGTATCTCGGGTGTTCCGATTGCGCCTTTCAACGGTGCCCCACATGCCCTTGAGTTATCGACCTGGCTGACCGGGAGGTTGCCCGATGCCGACTCGCGCGATCGCATCAATATTTCCATTTCGGCGGATCAGATCATGGCCAACTATGTAGGTGCTCAAACCTTGCTCCCCTCGCTTGAGCTGGCCACCATGCCACAAACCTGGAAGGAGAATCAGGAGGGTCTGCATGAAGGCTACTACAATCACTGTAGTTTCAGATCTCCCACACAACCCGTGCCCGCCGAGACCGATCCCCGTAATGTCTTGAACCGGCTTTTCGGAAAACGCGGTAAGGACGCCAGAGCCTCCCAGGCCAACCCACTGGACCGTAAGATGCTCGACCGCGTCCTCGGGGGGGCTCGTGACCTGCGTCGCACCCTGGCCCGGGGAGATCAGCAAAAGCTCGACGAATATCTGGACAGTGTGCGCTCGGTGGAACGCCGCATCGCAGCCATCGAAACCCGCCAGCAGGAAGCGGCTCTGGAGAAAAACGGTGTCCGCCCATCCAGGCGCCACGCCACTGATTCAGCGCCCATTGAAGTGAAGATCCCTGAGGGAGACAAACGAAGCGATTACATGAAGGTCATGTGCGATCTCACCGTCCTCGCCTTCCAGACCGATACCACTCGGGTGAGCACCTATGTCGGATCGCGCCCCAATGGGGCCTCTTACCCGGAACTTGGGTTCTCCAATCAGCACCACTCGCAAACCCACTATGGCAGCGATCAGGAAAAGATTCGCAAGGTGGCCGCCATCAACCAATTCAACGTCGATCAATACGCCTACATGGTCAAGAAGATGAGCACGCTGAAAGAAGGTGAAGGCACCTTGCTCGACAACTGTATCATGATGTGGGGTTCGGGGCTCGAAGACGGCGACAAGCACCAGCGCAAAAACCTCCCTTTCATCATCGCAGGCAAAGGTGGGGGCTCCATCAAAACGGGACGTTTTCTTACCGATATCCAGGGCAATCAAGGGGATCTGCTCACAACCCTGCTTTCCTGCGCAGGCATCCCCCTCGATCGCCCGATTGGCATTGCCACCCAACAAATCGATGCCATAAAGGCTTGAGGGCACGGATCGTGCTCGCCTGACAAAACGCTCAACCCCATCTAAGCTAAAAGTCATGAAATTGAAACCATTTCGCCGTATCGAAGCCTTCACCCTGATTGAACTCCTGGTGGTGATTGCCATCATTGCCATCCTGGCCGGCATGCTTCTGCCTGCCCTCTCCAAGGCCAAGGAAAAGGTTCGGCGGATCAGTTGTCTTAACAACCTCAAGCAAATGGGATTGGGTTCGATGATGTACGGGCAGGATAACGACAAGGGATGGCTCTCGGGCACCCCGGACGATGGGAGCGACGATTTGTCCTGGCTGCACCCGACCTACATTCCAAGTGCCAACGCACAATCGGTTTTCGTCTGCCCTTCCACCCAGAATTTCATTGGCACCAACACCATCAGGGTTCGCGGCAGGCGAGTCTTGGAAGACTTACTCCGACAAGCACCCTACAAACGAATGCGCAGCAGTCGAACACGTGAGCCGGACTTGCGCGGAGTGAGTTATGAGATCAATGCCTTCATGAACTACACCACCCGCAAAACCGAACGATCGGTCCTCAATTGGGTACACAAGGGATCTGCCCTGGGCTTGAAAGGCAGAGTCGTGGGGCCCTCGGACATTTATTTGATTTTCGATGGTGACGGTCAGGGTGACAGGGCTGTCAACAATTATCCCGACCCCAATGACAATCATGGCGAAGCTGGCACCAACTTCCAGATGTGCGATGGCAGTGCCAAATGGGTACGAAAGGAAAATTAC
>MDTE01089963.1_pt1 | contig 13357 bp, 12 predicted proteins | sample 811231 | NCBI WGS metagenome assembly MDTE01 (sample SAMN05326651, study PRJNA326480) | marine metagenome | isolation source: seawater | place: Indian Ocean: Red Sea | collected 2010
AAGTCTCTTAATAAAACTACTCTAGCACGTACAGCATAAGCAACATTAGCGCCCGTTAATTCAGGAACAACTTTGCCCCAAACCGCACCACCGTAACTAGGATCAGGTTCGTTAAATAATGGTTGTCTTTTTGGATCAGTTGTCCAATCAAAATTACCACCATCTACCAAACATCCACCAATTACAGTTCCATGTCCGCCAATAAATTTAGTTAATGAATGAATGACTACTGCAGCTCCATGTTCTATTGGTTTACATATAATTGGAGCAGCAGTATTATCCATGATTAATGGTATATTATGTTTTCTTCCTATATCAGATACTTCCTTAATAGGAAAAACACGCAAATATGGGTTTGGTAAAGTTTCTGCGTAAATACATCTAGTTTTTTCATCAATCAATTTTTCAAAATTTTTTGGATCAGAGGGGTCAGCATACCTAACTTCAATACCCATTTTTTTTAAAGTATGGGTAAATAAATTTACAGTTCCACCATAAAGGTCTGTAGAACTAATAAAATTATCTCCAGATTGACAACAATTTGTTATAGCAAATGTCGAAGCTGCTTGACCAGATCCGACGGTAACGCAAGCTAAACCACCTTCAAGTGCGGCTACTCTTTTTTCTAGTACATCATTGGTTGGATTCATGATTCTTGTATAAATGTTTCCAAATTCTTTAAGTGCAAATAAATTTGCTGCTGTGTCTGTATTTTTGAACTGATATGAGGTAGTTCTATAAATTGGTACTGCTACTGCCGTAGTGGCAGGATCACTTCTGTATTCTCCTCCATGAAGTGCTATAGTTTCAGGATTTTTTATCTCTTTAGACATTTTTGCTCCTATTAGTTAGTTTTTAGATATATTTTCTTACTAAAAGAACTGTATGTAAAGAGTTTTATCATGTTTAAGATTTGACTTTGCAATCAAATCTCAGTATTTATGCCAAAATTATTAATATGACAAATTTTATTAAGAAAAAACAAATTAAAAATGAGTGGGTCCATATAAATGCTGAAAATGCAATCGTAGGTAGATTAGCTGTTTACATTTCAAAAGTTTTAAGAGGCAAAAATAAAAACACCTACACTCCTCACATGGATAATGGGGATTTTGTTATAATAACAAATATAGAAAAAATTAAATTTACTGGAAAAAAGTTTAATAATAAAAAATATTTTAGACATACTGGTCATCCAGGTGGTATCAAATCTACTTCACCATATTTTTTAATAAAAAATAAACCCGAACAAATATTGAAATTAGCTGTTAAAAGAATGTTGCCTAAAGGTCCATTAGCAAAAAAGCAACTCTCAAAATTAAAAATCTATAGAGGAAATACACACCCACATGAATCTCAAAATCCAAAAATTATCGACTTTGCTAAAATGAACTCAAAAAATTACGTATCAATAAATTAATATGGAACAACAAGTTAATCCAAATCCTGAAAATAATATATTAAATAAAGATTTCAAGGACTCAAAGTATGCTACAGGTCGAAGAAAAAGATCAATAGCCAAAGTTTGGTTAAAACGAGGTTCCGGTAACATTTTTGTTAACGGCAAAAAAATCGCTGAATATTTTAAAAAAAGTAATTTACAAACCGCAATTTATAGACCTTTACAATTAACTAAAAGAGAAAACGAATTTGATGTAAGATGCTCAGTTAAAGGTGGAGGATTAAGCGGTCAGGCTGGAGCTATAATCCATGGTTTAGCTAGAGCAATCGTGCAAATGGAACCAAGCTTAAAACCTACTCTTAAAAAAGAAAAATTAACCACCCGTGATTCTAGAGCTGTTGAACGTAAAAAATATGGTCACAGAAAAGCTAGAAGAAGCTTTCAATTTTCTAAAAGATAATTTTAATTAGAATTTCTCTTAAGTTTAATAGCTGATATAAGTAAAAAAATGAAAGATTCATTAAATGTAGTCATTGCTGGAGCAACTGGATATATAGGTTTAGAGCTAACTAAAATCCTATTAAGACATCCTAAAGTTAAAATTGTATATTTATGCGCTACCAAATCAATTGGTAAATCAATTAATTTTTTCGATAATAGTATTAAAAAAAAGAATTTACCAAAAGTTTCTAGAATAGAAAAAGTTAAATGGAAAAATATAGATGTATTATTTTCTGCTTTACCAAATGGTGAGGCTCAAAAAATTGTTAAAAAATTACCAAGCAAAATTAAATTAATAGATTTGTCTGCAGATTTTAGATTAAATAATAGTCATATTTATAAACAATGGTATGGAATCAATCATAAAGCTAAAAAATTTATCAACCAGTCAATATACGCTATTACTGAATTTTCTAAGAAAAAAATAAAAAAGTATAAAATAATTTCATGCCCAGGCTGTTATCCTACATCAATACAATTACCACTTATACCTTTAATTAAAAAAAAGGTTATAAGTACAAAAAATATTATTATAGATTCTAAATCTGGTTATTCGGGAGCTGGGAAAAATATAAAAAAAAAATTTAAATTTAAAAATTTATTTAATTCAGTTTCTGCATATGGCGTAGGTTCCCATAGACATATGCCGGAGATAGATCAAGAATTATCAAAAGTAGCAAAACATAAAATTAAAACTTTCTTTACACCACATTTAATACCTATGTATAGAGGCATACTTTCTACGATCTATCTTGAAACACGTGGTAAATACAATGGTAAAAAAATTTATAAATTATTAAAAAATTATCACAAAAAAAACAACTTTATTAAATTTGCTAAATTTAATACTTCTATAGGTACAGGAGATGTAATGAATACAAATTATTGTAAAATATCTGTGTGCAATAATAGAGAAAAAAATAGAATAATTATAATTTCGGCAATAGATAATTTAATCAAGGGCGGATCTGGACAAGCTGTTCAAAACATGAATGTTGCATTTAATATGAGAGAAAATTTAGGCTTAAAATGAGAAAATCTTTTATAATAATAATTTTATTGTTAATTTCTGCATGCTCGTCCAAACAAGGGGTGTATTGGTGTGGCGATCATCCGTGCATAAATAAAGATGAAAGAGAAGCTTATTTTAAAAAAACTATGATTGTCGAAATAAGAGAATTTAATAAAGATAAAATTGAAGATAAATCTGAAATTGAAGCTCTTATAGAAAAAGCAACTATTGATGAAAAAGAAAGAAAAAAACAGCAAAAAATATTATCTAAGAAGTCTAAGCGTGAGGAAAAGTTAAGAATTAAGAGGGAGAAACTTCTTATCAAAAAGGCTAAACGTGAAGAAAAAATTAGAGTTAAGAAAGAAAAAAAACTTGCTAAGAAAGAACAAAAAATAAAAATTAAAAATGAGAAAAAACTATCTAAAGATGTTAAAGTTGAAAAAAAAGAGGAAACTGAATCTAGTTCATTAATCTATGATAATAAAAATGTTGACCTCAATTCAAATAATTTTGAACTTATAGTAGAAAAAATTGTTAATAAAAATGTTACAAAAGATTATCCAGATATAAATGAAATACCTGATTAATTATTATGAAAGAAAAAATTAATATAGCTCTTGTAGGTTTTGGTAATATTGGAAGTTATTTTTATAAAATTGTTAATAAAAATAAAAAGGATATAGCTACAAAAACTGGAAAAATTCCTTTTATAAAATATATTTTAGTAAGAAACCCAAGAAAAAAAAGAAATGTTAAAATTCCTAAATCAAAATATATTAAAAATTTAAAAAATCTATTTTTAGATGATAACATTGATATAATAGTTGAATTAATAGGTGGATCAGAAGGTCCTGCAAAAAAATTAGTATTCTCCGCATTAAAAAATGGAAAGCATGTAATTACTGCAAATAAAGCTTTAATGGCAAAATATGGAGACAGTCTAGCTCGTATTGCTGAAAAAAATAATGTTAATCTTGAATATGAAGCTTCGGTTGCTGGAGGTATTCCTATTATAAGATCCATTAAAGAAGGATTAATTGCAAATAAAATAAATAAAATTTACGGGATACTAAACGGTACAACAAATTACATTCTTTCATCCATGGAAAATAAAAATAAAAAATTTTCTGAAGTACTTATTAAAGCAAAGAAGCTTGGATTTGCTGAATCTAATCCAGTATCTGATTTAAATGGTAGCGATTCCGCAGCAAAATTAAGAATCTTATCTTCTATATCTTTTAATAAATCAATATCAAAAAATAAAATTCTAACTGAAGGAATTCAAAATATAAATCTTACTGATATAAATCACGCTAGAAACCTAGGTTACAAAATTAAATTACTATCTATATCAGAAGTTAAAAATAATAAATTAATGGAGAGGGTGCATCCATGCTTAATAAAAAAAGATTCTTATATAGCTAAGATCGATGGTGTTTTGAATGCAATAGTAGTAGATGGCTTACCTATTGGAAAATCTGTTTTACAAGGAGAAGGAGCTGGCCCAGGCCCTACTTCATCTGCATTAATATCAGATTTATGTTCTGTAATGAAAGGTGACTTAAATTACCCGTTTGGTGTATCTATATCTGAAAGAAAAAAAATATCAAAATTTAATATATTAAACCATATATGCTCTTCTTATTTAAGAATTGAGGTAAAAGATCTACCTGGCGTTTTATCATCTATTACAAAAATATTTGCTAAAAACAAAATCTCGATCAAAAATTTAATTCAGAAACCTAATAAAAAAATTAAAATAGCATCAATAATTATTATTACTCACGAGAACGTTGAAAAAAATTACAAATTATTATTGTCAAATCTAATAAAAAATAAATTTGTTCTTAAAAAACCTACTTTCATTAGAATAGAAAAAGTTTAAATGACTATAAGCGATAATCTTATTAATTCTTTTATTAAAGCAACGGAAAGAGCAGCGTATGGTGCCTCTTTTTATAGAGGTAAAAAAGATAAAATTGCTGCAGATCAAGCTGCAGTAGATGAAATGCGTCAGGAGCTAAACAAAATTGATATGAAGGGTAAAATTGTTATTGGAGAAGGTGAAATGGACGATGCTCCAATGCTTTATATTAATGAAAAGGTTGGTTCGCAAAATGGTGAAGAATTTGATATCGCGGTTGATCCTCTTGAGGGAACAAATTTTACAGCTAAAAATTTACCTAATGCTTTATCAGTTTTAGCAGTAGCAAAAAAAGGTAACCTTTTACAAGCGCCTGACATTTACATGGAAAAAATTGCTATTGGACCAAATTTTCCAAAAAATTTAGTAGATTTAGATTTTGATGTAAAAAAAAACATAAATTTACTTTCAAAAGAAACGGGTAAGGAAATTAAAGATTTATCCATCTGTGTTTTGGATAGACCCAGACATAAAAAAATTATTGAATCAATAAAATCCGTTGGTGCTAAAATTAAATTTATTTCAGATGGTGATGTTTCTGGAGTAATTTCTGTAGGATATAAAAATTCAAACATAGATATGTATATTGGAATAGGAGGAGGACCAGAAGGGGTTTTAGCCGCCGCAGCTCTTAGTTGCATGAATTGTCAAATGCAAACAAGATTAGTATTTCAAAATAATGAAGAGAAAATTAGAGCAAAAAAATTAGGTATTAAAGACTTTGGAAAAAAATATAATATTGAAGATATGGTAAAAGACGATGTGTTATTTTCAGCAACAGGTGTAACAGATGGTGATTTTGTCAAAGGCATAGAAATCATGAATGGTAATTATAAATCTGAAACTTTAGTACTTCACAAAAGCACACAAACAAATAAAGTGGTTAAAAATACATATAAAAAATGAGTTTTTTATCTGTTAGTGGAAAAAAATGGTTATTTAAAAAATTTGATTCTTCCGATCTATCTAATTTTACTGAAAATTTCTCATTAACGGAAATTGTAGCTAAGCTTATATCGATTAGAAAAAAAAACATCAGCGATATAAATCTCTTTCTCAATCCTAAAATAAAAAATTCATTACCTAATCCTCTATGCTTAAAAGACATGAGCGTTGCGGTAAATAGAACTTATGAAAGTATTATTAATAATGATACTATAGGAATTTTTGGTGATTACGATGTAGATGGTGCATCATCTACAGCAATACTTGCTAGATATTTTTCTTTGATTAAACGTGAAATACAAATTTATATACCTGATAGAAAAAATGAAGGCTATGGTCCAAGCGTCAAAGGTTTTGAGAAATTAATTAAACTTAAATCTAAAATCATTTTTACTGTAGATTGTGGAACATTATCTTATGAACCTGTCAAATACGCACAAAAATCTAATGTTGATGTAATTATTTTGGATCACCACCAATCAGATACTAAACTTCCAGAAGCTTGTGCTGTTGTAAATCCAAATAGATATGATGATACATCTGGTTTAAATTATTTATGTGCTGCAGGTGTTTGCTTTGTTTTTTTGGTAGCCCTAAATAAGAAATTAAGAGAAGAAAATTGGTTTTTTAATAATAAACTAAATGAACCTGAAATATTTAATCTTCTTGACCTAGTATCGCTAGGGACTGTTTGTGATGTAGTTCCTTTAGTTGACTTAAATAGAGCTATTGTTAAACAAGGCTTAAAAATAATTAAAAAAAGAACAAATTTAGGTTTAAAAACTTTATTTGATTTATGTAAAATTGATTCTCAACCAGATACTCATGACTTAGGTTTTAAGCTGGGTCCAAGAATAAATGCTGGTGGCAGAGTTGGTAAATCTTCTCAGGGTGCAGAATTATTAATTTCTTCAGATCCTGAAAAAGCATATAAAATTGCTATTGATTTAGATAAATCTAATAAAGAAAGACAAAGTATAGAATTTCTTCTTTCTCAAAAGATATATGAGGAAGTAAAAAAAACGCACAATTCTCCAATCATTGTATTAGCAGGGAAAAATTGGCATGAGGGAATTATAGGAATTATAGCTTCAAGGATTAAAGATAAATATAATAAACCTACAATCTTGATTTCTTTAGATAAAAATATAGGTAAAGGCTCTGCTAGATCAATTGTTGGTTTTGATATTGGTTCACAAATAATAAAATGTGTACAGTCGGGAATTTTGGAAAAAGGAGGAGGTCACAAAATGGCTGGTGGTTTTACAGTAAAAGAAGAAAACATTCCATTATTTGAAAAATTATTAATTAAAAACTTCGAAAAATCTAATTTAAAAGCAGATAGCAATATCTTTCTAGACTCTGTAATTGCTCCTAGCGCTTTAAACTTGGACTTTTATAATGACATTAATTCATTAGCTCCATTTGGTTCTGGAAACAATGAACCAAAATTTGTGATTGAAAACCTTAAAGTAATATCCTCAACTATAGTTAAGGAATATCATATAAAATCCATTTTACTTGGCAAAGACGGCTCTACAATTAAAAGTTTTACTTGGAACGGTAAAAATACTCCATTAGAACGCTTTCTAGATAAAAAAAATAAAAAAAATATTAATATAGCTGGTAGAATGAAGTTAAATGAGTGGAAAGGTAAAAAAAACGTTGAATTTATTATTGAAGATGTGGCTTTATATTAACTTACTAACTTATCAAAAATTTTACCCAAATATTTTTCATAATTTTTCCACGAGTTAATTGAAGTACTATAAATTTTATTCCTAGCTTGAACGTCACTCGCTGTTTTAACTATTCTTTTATTATCATGAAAATTTAAACACTTGTCATTCCAAGTAAGTTGTGAAAATTTTAATAATTTTTTAATTTCATCTTGAGTGTTATTAACTAAATTTTCATATTTAATATTAAATATAAAATTAGGTAAAACTCGTTGCCAATGTTTCATTAGATCATTATATAAATTGTAGTAATCAACGATCATATTTAAATTATATGTATAATCCATTCTACCAATTGGAAAATGATTTTTAAAAAGAGACAAGCAAGTATCTTTAGAATTTCTATAGCAGTGAATGATTTTTGATTTTGGTAATATAAGTTTAATAAAGCCAACCCAAAAAAAGTTCTCTGGAAATTTATCAGTAAATCTTTTTGATTTATTGGAAATAATTTCCATAAGATTAATATATTCTTCACCCATTTTCTTAAAATTCTCTTCTTTAAAATCTATGATATTTTCAAAATAAAGTTTTAAATCTCGAGATCCAAAATTTTTTTTAAGTATTGTCGGGATAAAAATTCGTTCATCTCCTCCGAATACATCAGGATGACTTGATAGAATTTGTTCAACTAAAGTAGTGCCAGACCTAGGCATTCCAAGTATAAATATTGGTGAGTCGTTTAATGATCCGCTGTTATTATATTTTTTATATAAATTCTCATCAAAAGTGTCTTTTATTTTTTTAAAATTTTTTTTTTCATTTTCTAAAGAAAAATTACTTCTCCTATTGTAAAGTGAATTAGCCTCATTATAAAATTCAAATGATTTATCGAAATCTTTTATATCTTCGTAAGCTTTTCCTAATGCAAAGGCTAAGTTTATTTTGTTTAAAGAATTTACATCTCCATATCTTAACTTATTTCCAGGATCTGTAGAAAAATCTAAATTATCTTTTACTTCAGTTTTTTTATTTATGTTTATCTTGTTATATAAATTTTCTAATTTTATTAAGTGTTCATCATTATGCTTATATTTAATAAGTCTACTCAATGTCCGGTGTGAAACGCTATAATTAGGATCTATATCAACAGCTTTTAGAAAAGATTTTTTAGCATCATTAAATTTTCCCAGTGTAGTATATATATTTCCTAAATTGTGAAATGCGTGAACAAATTTTGGATTAATATCTATTGCTTTATTATAACAATCAATAGCTTCATCATACCTATCCATAGACTTATATAAAGAGGCTAAATTATTATAGGGTTCAGGAATTTTTTGATTTAGAGCAATAGACTTTTTGTAGTATTCCTCTGCTTTCACATTGTCATTTTTATGCTGAGCATACAACAGACCTAAATTGTTATAAATCATAGCAAAGTTAGGATCCACCTCTATACCTTTTTTATAGCAATTGAGAGCTTCATCAAATTTTTCTTGCTGTACCAAAATCAAACCTAATAAATTATATAAGAAAACAATACTAGGATTTTTAGATATAAGTTTTTTAGTGAAATTTTCTGCTTCTTGTATATTTTGACTCTTTAAAGCGTCCACTGCATATTTAATTTGTTTTTTTAAATCTTCCATTAATTATATTTTGATCATTGAAACAATATCAATTATATATTAGATACAAGATTAATTTAATAGGTCCCATCGTCTAACGGTTAGGACAGGTGGTTTTCAATCACCTAATCGGGGTTCGATTCCCCGTGGGACCGCCAAAAACAGTAATGCCTTATCATGTATATGTATTAGCAAATAAACATAAAAGAAGATTAGTTACATATGTAGGATATACAAAAGATTTAAAAAAAAGACTAAATCTTCATAATTTAGGTAGGGGAGCAAAATTTACCAGAGGAAGATCTTGGAAAATTATATATACCGAGAAGTTTATTACAAAAAATGAAGCAATTTCCAGAGAATATTATATAAAGAAAAATAGAAAATTAAGAAATTATATTAAAAAAAAGTATATATGAAAAAAAGGATATCCATATTATTACCATATAAAGAAAAATACACACTTAAAGATGCTGCTGCTGCCTCGATATGGGTGAAAGATTATCTTAAAAAAAGTAAATTGAATAATCAAACAGTTGTATTTGGTAATCTTAGTGGAAACAAAAAACCACTTACAAAAAATTTTGTAAATATAAATTTAACAGGAATTAAATTTAAAAAAAATTACTTTTATACAAGAAAATTTCTTGAATATTTTAATAAGCACAAATTTGAGGTTGTTGAGATTCACAATAGACCTGAATCATTAATTTATCTTTTAAAAAAAAAATTAAATACTAAATTTATTTTTGTTTATCATAATAATCCTCAAGATTTAAGATATTCAAAAACTGTGTCAGAGAGACTTTATATAGCAAACAACTGTGACCAAATCTTTTTTGTTAGTAAGTGGGTAATGAATAAATTTTTTGAAGGTTTACCTTTTAACTACAAAAATAATTGTGAAATTTTATATCCTGCCATAAATCAAATTAAAAGTTTTCCGAAAAAGAAAAAAATAATTATTTTTACAGGCAAGTTAAATACCTCAAAAGGATATGACCTCTTTGGCAAAACTGTAATTAAAATTTTAGATAAATTTAAAAACTGGAAAGCATATGCAATTGGAAACGAAAGAAGAGAGACTCATAATTTTGTCCATAAAAATTTTAAAATTTTTGATTGGTTGCCACATGAAAAAATACTAAATTTCTATAAAAAAAGTTCAATATCAGTTGTTTGTTCAAGATGGCAAGAACCCTTTGGTAGAACTGCTATGGAGTCGGCTGCGTATGGATGTGCAACTATTACTACTAATAGAGGAGGTTTAAAGGAAACATTTAATAATAATTTAATTTTAAATAATTTAAACACATCATCTTTAGAAAATTTATTGCTAAAGGTTTTAAAAAATAAAAATTTACTTAAAAAAATACAACTAGATAATTTCAATAATGTTTTACATAAAATTGATTTTTTAACATATAAAATTGATACTCTTAAAAAAAGTTTTTTAAATAAAAAAATTAATTATATTAAAAATGCAAATCTTAAAATATTGCATATCTCAACATTTGATGAGAAAAACGATCACCGTTTATTTAATATATCTATTGCAAATAAATTAACAAAAGGCTTTATAAGAAATAATCATGATGTTGTAAATTTTAGCTACAGAGATTTTAATAATAAACTTTTAATCAGAAACAATAAAATATTAAATGAAAAAATTTATAATATATCAGACAATTATAAACCTGATTTAATTTTACTTGGTCACAATAATATTTTGGATAGAGAAACAATTGAAAGAATTAAAGATAAAAATAAATCTAAATTTGCTTTATGGTACGAAGATCATTTACTTAAAGGTGGACCAGCCTATATTAATAATCTGAATTTAATTGAACGCAATAGAGATTTAATAGACCAATACTTTGTTACTACTTTTCCTAAATCAATTAATACTAAAATAAACAAAAATAAAATACACTATATGCCTATCCCAGCGGATCAAAATATTGAAAATTTAGAAATATATAAATCTAATAACAGGTATAAAGATCTTTTTTTTGCACTTAGTCATGGAGTAAATTATGGGAAACTTAAAAATAGAAATGTTGATGAAAGAGAAACTTTCCTAGAAGAACTTTTAATGAAAAATAATAAATTGACCTTTAATATACTTGGATATGCTAATGAACAACCTAAATGGAATTATCAATATTTTAAAGAATTGTCTAAATGTAAAACAGCTCTTAATCTTAGCAGGGGAATTCCATCAAAATACGCTTCTAGCAACCGTATAGCTTCTTTAATAGCAAATGGAATAATGACATTTATAGATAAAAAAACTAAGTACGAAGATTTTTTTGATGATAATGAAATGGGTTTTTATACAAACGCACAAGATCTTCTAAATCAATTAGAAAAGATTAATGGTAATATTAATAAAATAAACAAGATATCGAGGAATGGTAAGTTGAAATATTTTTCAATATTTAACAATTCAATTGTAGCTGACTATATAGTCACAAAAACTTTTAATTTTAAGAATAAATATAAATTTGTTTGGGATTAAAACTTTAAATTATGTATATTTGTATCGCAGGAAAAAATAAGTGTGCTGTAGATGCAATTAAATATCTCTTACTAAATAAATTTAAAAAGCATGAAATTCTTGTATTGCCAAATAAAAGTGACAAAGGTAGAGATGGATGGCAACCATCACTAAGAAAATTTGCTAATAAGAAAAAAATAAAAATTGTAGGCATAAAAGATCTTTACTTTATAAGAGATTTATTTTTTTTTTCTTTAGAATTTGAAGAAATTATAAATGTTAGTAAATTTAAATCAAAAAACCTATTCAACTTTCATTTTAGTTTACTACCAAAATATAGAGGTTGTCATACAAATTTTTATCAAATACTAAATGGAGAAAAATATTCTGGTGTTTCATTGCATAAAATTGATAAAGGTATTGATACGGGTGACATTTTAGATCAAATAAAATTTAAGATAAGAATTAATGATACAGCCTTTGAAAATTATATTAGATTAATGAAACATTCAAATATCTTATTCAATAAAAACCTTAATGTTATCTTAAAAGGAAAATATAAACTTAAAAAACAAATTTTAAAAAAAGGAAGTTATTATAGCAAAGATAGTGTTAACTATAAAAAATTACTAAATATTATTATGTTTAATAGCTCGTTAAAGATGCACAATAAAATAAGATCATTAATTTTTCCTGCTTATCAATATCCAATAGTAAATGGGAATAAAGTTTTTAAGTCAGTATTCAAAAATAAAAAAATTTACTTAACACAATAAAATTATTATAACATTTGATATTATTATATGATAAAAGTTACATTAATTGGATATGGATACTGGGGTACAAAATTAGCTAGAAATTTTCAAAATTCAGAAAATTTTTACCTAACTTCAATAGTTGATAATAAATCTATAAACTTATCTTTGGCTAAAAAAAATTATCCTAATGTAAGATTATACAAAGATTATAAACAATCAATTAAAAATGAAACTAGCGATTTAATAATAATATCTACTCCAACATTTACGCATTATAAGATTTGCAAATTTGCTCTTCAATTTTCAAAACATATCTTGGTAGAAAAACCTATATCTTTATCGATTAAGGAAGTAAAAACTCTTAATAAAATTGCAAAAAAACAGAAAAGGATGATTTTTGTTGACTATCCTTTTATTTTCTCTGGTGCAATTAATTTTGTTAAAAAAATAATTGATAATAATTTGTATGGAAAAATTATAGAAATTGAATCTTTTCGAGAGCAAGCTCCTATAAGGAAAGATGTTAACGTAATATGGGATTTAGGTACTCATGATATTTCAATTTTAATATATCTTTTGAAAACAATGCCTCATTCTATAAAAACTACAAAGAACAATAATATTAAGGGTCCTTTTTGTGATACAGCATATATTAACTTAAAATATAAAAATAAACTAAATGTCTTAATTAAAAACTCCTGGATTTCACCTACAAAAATTAGATTAATAAAATTTAAATTCCAAAAGGCTATTTTATATTGTGATGAAAATGAAAGTCTTTATAAAATTAAGATATATAAAAAAAACTCCATAAATGATTATTCTAAATATAGTCTAAAAATACCAGAAATTGATTTGAATGAACCTCTTTCTAAATTAGCTAACTATATTTACAAATCAATTAAACAAAATAATAATTATCTATTTAAAGATAACTTTAATGAAAAAGTTACGCGTTTGCTAGAAAAAATTGATCAAAATGGTTAATAAAATAAATTTCACTAA
>MDTE01152031.1_pt1 | contig 13356 bp, 9 predicted proteins | sample 811231 | NCBI WGS metagenome assembly MDTE01 (sample SAMN05326651, study PRJNA326480) | marine metagenome | isolation source: seawater | place: Indian Ocean: Red Sea | collected 2010
ACCGTGAACACCTTGACGACGCTCTGGAGCAGGTGCTCGTCGTCGGCGGCCACGGCGGCGCCCGCGGTCGCGTGCGCCCGTCGCCGCGAGGTCATCGCCGAGATCCGGGCGGCGGTGGCGCTACGCGCGAGCGACGTCGCCGCATCCTCAAATCCCTGAGCGCACCGCGTCGAGGCGCGAGCGCTCATCGCGCCCGCGGCGGCGAGCCTGCGCGCGTGCCGTAACAGGGTCGCCATCTCTCCTTTCCCGCCGTCTCGCGCTCTCCTATGGCCTGCTCAGAGGTTAGCGAAATCCAAACGTCGTGTATCCCGTAAAGGTAAACAACTGACGTCACATTCCATCGACGCAGGCGGGTCACTCCACGAAAGCGCGCTGGCCGGCAACGATGGCGTCACCGAGCCCGTTGCGGAGCCTGGCGAGGTATGCCAATAGCATAGGCGAATGGGGGGTGCGGTATCACGTCGAAAAGGCGCTCCAGATGGTACCTTGGGTCGCGCAGAAGGTGACGGAGTTGGAGCGCGAGGCCGGCACGCCCTTCTTCAACCTCGCCAAGTTCCCTCAAAGGGAGCTGCTCGAGCTCGCGGCGTCCACGCCGATCTGTGGCCAGATGCTCTTCGCGGGCGAGGCCATGGCGCCCGCGATATCCACCGCGCCGAGGTTCGGGCCGAAAAAGGACGGCAACGGCATGGTGATGCTGCTCGTGAGGGAGCTCCGGTACCCGGAATTCGGTGAGAACCAGCACAACGGCCTGGTGTGGGTGATGCCCAGGCGCGCGCACGTGGGAGACGTGGTGGCGTTTCGCGATCCCGAGGCGCTCAGCACGGGCGACGGGCTCATGGTCCGCCGGGTCGCCGCGCTCGAGGGCGGCGCGCTCGAGTCCAGCGACCCCAACGTCCCGGACGCGACCGTCCCGAGGGAACACGCGTGGGTGGTGTGCGACAACGACGACGCGAGAGGCGCGAGAGACAGCAGAACGTTCGGCCCGCTGGACCTGAGACGGGTGGTGGGCAGGGTGGTGTACGCGGTGCGGTCGGCGACGGACCACGGGCGCGTGCACAACAGCCGGGAGGCGAGGTGGGTGGACGATCCGGTGGTGCGGGTGGAGCTGGACGCGGAGCAGCTCGCGGCGGATCTGGCCGAGTCGGCGTCGGGCGACGTCGGGTGAGTCGGGTGTCGGCGAGATGTACGAATGGCGGTGTGGTGACGTGTTGGCGCGATGGTGTCGCGGTGACGTGTTAGCGCGATGGTGACAAAAAACTACGGCTCGGCGTCAGGCGAACATGTCCACGTCCTCCTTGGGCGCCGGCGGCGGACCGGGCGCGGCGTCCTTGTCCAGCTCGTATATCTGTAAGTAGGTCTCCGTCAGGACCACCTGCTGGGGCAGCACCTCGTTCACGGTCAGGTCCTCGGTGTCGTACCAGTTCCCGTCAGCCTTGTGCCACACCGCCGCGCGGTACGCGCCGCTCTCGGGCTTACCCTCGTGCGTTATGTTTGCCACCAGATTGTACTTGCAAGGGACGTCTCGGCCATCTGGAAGCTTCGGCACCGGGACGTGGTCCGACAGCTGCAAGTTCTTGACCGGGAACGTGACGATCGTGGGGTTCTTCTCCACGAAAAAGTTGTTCTTCGTGAACCTCTTGTGGTGTACGATGAGGTACCGGGGCAGTCGCGCGAGTTTGTACCGCTTACGCCTGGGTTCCGGCCGGAGAACCTCGTGCTCCGTCTCGCCGTCAAACTTTCGCAAAATCTGAAAGAGCGGAACCTGCGGGATGGTATTCTTCTCCATCGCGTCCTGGAAGAGCGGCGCCGCGGGTAGGTCCAGCGACAGCATGAAGAACGGCATGCGAACCGGCGGGTCATCCTGGTACGCCAGTCCCGCGTTGGTCACCTCCAATTCACCCTGGAAGCACCGGCTCACGATGCTCTTCCCCCCGCGCTTCTTACCGCTCAGATCGGCGTTGAGCGTGTTGAGAAGCCAAGACAGAAACTCCACCGGGTCGGACTGCTTATCGATCAGGAACCGCCGGTCGGACGCCGCGAGCACCGCCTGCATGAACTCGTGCGGCGAAACCTGACCCTTAAAGTTTCGAGAGTTCCAAATCTTTCGGGTCAGCTCGCCGAACCTCCTCGCGAGCGGCGACGCCGCGGGACCCGGCCCCGCCCCGCCCGCGCCTCGCACCGCGCCCCCACCCAGCTCTCTCTGCGCCAGGAAGAAATCCCGGACCGGCCCGACGCGCATCAGCGACTGCAGCACGACGTTCACGTAGTCTGTCGCGCGCAGGTTGTTCAAACCCACCGCGCCCGTCAGGTAATCCGTCCCGTCCAAACCCACGGACCACAGCCTCCGGTCGTCAACCTCCGCGATCTGCTGCGTCGTGAACTTGGGGTTGAGCACGTGTCGGATGTCGTCCAACGACGCGTCCACCACCTCGTACATGTCCGGCAGGCAGTACACCCTCCCGGTGTCCAGGTTCATGAACACGTGATGCGTCGCCTCCAGCGCGTGAACGTACGCGTGCGTGGACGGCCCGCGGCCCTGAAAGTACTTGCCGCACACCAGGCACGCGTACACGTTGTGAGGGACGAGCGAGACGCTGCAGCACTTCTCGAAGTCGAAGTCGAGCAGCGAGCGGTTCACGGTGTCGAGGTACGGGCACTCGCGGCTCGACCTAGCCGCCCGCTCCCTGCGCTCGGCGGCGAGGCGCGCGGCGTCCAGGGCGTCGTCCTCGTCCTCGTCGGGTTCGTTCTCGAGCTCCGCGGCGAGTGCGGCGGCGGCGGCGGCGCGTGCCTCGGACATCATCGCGGGCGCCGGGCGCGGCGGCGGCGCGGCGGCGCGATCTTCGTCATCCCCGACGAAGCGCGGTTCGGAAGACACGCGAGGCGGCGCCGGGGACGGCGGCGCCGCGGGCTTCGGCGCCGCGGGCTCCGGCTCCGGCTCCGGCTTCGGCTCGGGGGCGGGGGCGGGCTCGGGTTCCGGCGCGGGCGTCGGCGCGGGAGGTTCCCCGGGCGGCGGTCCCGAGTCCCTCTTTGCGCGCTTTCCCCTCGACGGCGATTGGGCGGGCACGGGTTCCGGCGCGGGCTCCGAGGGCTCGGAATCGCGCTTGCGCTTCTCGCCCTTCCCTCCCGACGCGCGCGGGGACTTGCGCTCGGGCGACGGCTCGCGCGTGGACGTGCGCGGAGACTTCTTGCCCTTCTCGGCGCTGCCCTTCGACTGCCTCGGACTCTTCGTCGGAGGGGATTTAGGGGATCGCGGGCCCTCGTCGTTCTCGGCGTCGACGGCGGTGCGAAGGCGAGCGACGAGGTCGGCCTTGAGGCCCGCGACGTCAAGGCCGCGCTTCTTGAGCGCGTCCTTGAGCTTCGCCACCGTGAGCTTGGAGAGGTCGTCCGGCAACGCTGGCGCCATCCCGCCCGGAGTTGTGACTGCCCAACGGCATCCGTGTTCTCGGGTGACTCAGCCTCCGTGGCGGATAGAAAAACCCTCCACGCGGGCCCGTCCGGCCACAGCGCTCACGCCGCGACCTCGTCGTTTTCGCGCCGCGAGCATGGCGAAGGACAAGCCCCCGAGCCGAGGGCCCAAGATCCCGGACGACGTGGACGCCCCGCCCGCCGGCGGCAAGCGCAAGCCGTCGTCCCAGGGGCGGAAGACCAAGACCAAGACCAAGTCGAAGCAAAAGAGCGGGGGCCTCGATCCCATCGTGTGCATCGGCATCGGCGCCGCGCTGGTGCCGCTGGTTCGGGGGATCGTCCGCGCGATCAGGAATAGGCGGAACGGCGGCGGCGACGGCGAGGGAGGCTCACGCAGCGCGTTCAGCTTTGACAAGAAGGGGAAGAAGGGGAAGGCGAAGGGCGGCGGAAAGAGCGCGTCGGGCGGCGGGGAGGGCGGCATCCGCAGGCCCCCGGGCGCGGCGTCGCCGAGCGGCATGCCCCGCAGCGGTAAGATGGCCAACAATAAGAAGGCCAAGGCCAAGTCCAAGGAGCGGAAGGAGCGTCAAAAGGCGGAGGCGGAGGCGGAGAAGCACCGGCCGGGGCAGCTCCCGAAGGTTGGAGACAGGCTGCCAAACGGGAAAGTCGTCGTGAAGGAGGGTAACAACGTGCCGAAGGACGAGGACATCGTGGGAGGCGAGGCGGGCAAGACGTTCACGACGACGTCACACCTCAAGGTGCCCACGTGGTACGCCAGAGTCCGGGAGGAGAGAGGGAACGACTGACGAGCGCCGCCGAGCGGATCTGAATCGCCAAACTAATTTTTTTTTTGGTCGTACGAGTTACCCGAGTCGCACGTCGCGTTTCCCGCGGAACTGTTCTCATCCCTCCGGCGGGGGACCGAGGTCGGGGTTCCACCTCGGCGCGCCCCCGGTCCCCGGCCATCCCGGCGGACCGCGCGCCCCCCCAACACCCGGCGCGATCGGATAAAACCCGTCGGGCACGCCGCCAAACTCCACATCCGGGTTGACCAACTCCGGCGGACCCCGCCCCGGCGCGAACCTCGGGTCCCCGTCGAACCCGCCGAGCGGCCCGAACCCGCCGCCTCCCATGCCGGGAACCGGGCCGTACGGGTCGAACCGCGCGCCGCCCGCGCGGGGAAGCCGTCCGGTCCCTTCGCCCGCCGCCGACCCCGTGCCCGCCGCCGACCCCGTCTCGCCCCTCGCGCCCTGTCCCCCCGCGTCCACCCCACCGACGCCTAAACCCTCCCCCTGTGACGCGTCACCGCCTCCCTCGAACACCGCCGGGATCGAACGCCGCCGAACGGGATCGACGAGCGTCGTTCGAACGATGTCGACGAGCGCGGCGACGTCGGCGAGCGCGAGCGTCGGGTCCGCCGCGATCGCAACCTCGTCCACGACTTTCGCGTGCGTTCCCATCGGCAGCTCCAAACTCGCCAGCGGTGCCGCGGGGTCGTGGTGCGCGCGCGCGCCGTCCTCGGTGCGCACCGAGTGGCACATGAGCGTGTTGCCGATGAAGATCGCCTTGAGTATCGCGCCGACGTGCGCGGGCGCGGGGGCCTGTGCCGTGTTGTCGTAGTCGGCCAGGGCGCAGTACTTGAACGCGTACTCGTCGTCCATGTCGTTCCACCCGACGTGCGGGTCGGGTTTGCGCTTGGGCAACCCGTCGTCGGGTTCCTCGTCCTTCTCCTGGAACATCATCGGGTCCACGTTGTCGCCCGCGGCGAGCAGGACGTAGCCTTCCGCCAGGAAGGTGCAGTGCACCGCGAACATGACGGCGTCGCGCGGGGTTCTGCAGACGACGCGCGCCGCCCTCATGACCGCGAGGACCGCCGGTGGTGTCGCCATCGTTCGCGATACGGGATCCTCGGGGGCGAACGCCTTTCCCGTCGCGCTCGCGACTCTGTCGAAGCGCCCGAGGCGCGCGAGTTGACATTCTTCGCCTGGTTCGAGGAAACTCGGACAACTTCAAAACCGAGCGTGGTTCTATGGGCACGAATCGGAGGTTCACGACTCGTCAAAAACACCGCGAGCGATCCCGTATGGGCAAACAGTATGGCCAGAGTCCCGAATCACCGCGCGCTGAGGCTGGCAAAGCTCGAGTCCCGTTCGGCGGATTATCTTCGGCGGTCACAGCTCCGCGCGCGAAGGCAGGTCGCCGCCTCGCACACGCGCCGAAGGACCAGTTCGGCAGGGGAGAACACCCACGCCTCGCGCCCTTCGAGGAGGATTCGAGAAGACAGCGGACGTACCCTCGGGAGGGACAACCGCGAGAGGAGAGGATTTGGAACGGGTGAAAAAACAGCATGGGCGTCATCGGAGACAACCCCAGTTACCCCGTGGTGGATCGCGCGCCCACGTTCGCGACCGTAGGTACGTGCACGCGGACGAGCTCGATCGCGCGGAGAGGTCATCACCGGGCCAACCCCGGCTGATTGCAACCCGGAAGCGCGGCCCCGTCCCCTCTCGATCGTGACAGAAAAACCCTTGAAGACTTGATGCCCCCGTTCCAGACTGCCGGCCACTGACCGCGTTTCCCCCTCTCCCTCGCCGCAGTGGGCAACTTCAACGCGACGGACTACCGCGATTGGGCAACGTGGACCGCGGTGTCATTTCCCGTGGGCTGGATGTCGGGCGCCATGTCCGGCCCCGGCATCAGGGTCCCCGCCATGTACGCGTCGGGGTTGATCGGTGGGCTCGCGGGGTTCATGTGGGCTTACCAATCGAGTGGCGGACGGCTCATGGGATTTCTCCCAAACGAAGCCGAGGTGAGGAGCGCGGGGCGATGAATCTCCGCGAGGTCCCCGGACCGTGTTAGTCTTCAACCATGTAACTTTGCGACACGTATAAAGAGTCTACGAGGCTGCGGTTCTTTGCGACGGGCGGCTCGTCGGCCCCCGAGCGCGAAGGATGACCACGCGGCGCGTCACAGCCGGCCGGTGTCCACGCCGATCGACCGCTTCAGCAGCTCGTACGTCATGTACGTGATGCTCACCCCGGGAACCACCTTGGCGTACTCCGGTATGATCCCCCGGTAGAACCCGCCGAGACCCTCCGCGGCGAAGATGTCGCGGAACACCCTCACGAAGCCGTGCCCCCTGTCCTGCGCGCACCGCATCTGCAGCCGGCGCCGGACCAGGTCCAGCGGGTACGTCGCGGTGGCGCTGACCACCGCGCTCGTGCTGCCGCACGCCAGCGACACGATCGCCGGGGGCACGCGTTCGCCCAGCTCGTGCTCCTTGGCCAGCTTCGATAACGTCTCGTACGCGGCGAAGTTGATGGCCAGGTTCGGACCGATCTGCGCGAGCGTCGGCGACAAGCCCCGGTACAAACCCTTCGGTCCCTCCTTGCTCCCGATGACGAACAACGCGTGCAACAAGCCGTCGTAGTGACGCACGGTGGTCTGCGCCGCCAGACGGGTTCGCACGAGGTCCAGCGGGTATGTGCACGCGCACGCGATCATCCCCGCGGAGCCACCCGCGACGAGCCTCCGCGCGACGTCCCAGCCGAGACCCCGCTGCCCGTCCCTCCCCGCCCGTTCCCTCGTCTTTCCGCTTTTACCGCCCGCCCGTCCTCCTCCCTTGTCGGCTCCCTCGTTCCGGCCCCGGCCGAAGGCGCCCTCGCCCTCGAGGAAGTCCATGATGTTCTCGTAGAGGTAAAAGTTGATGGAGGAGTAAGGCAGGCGCTGTATGACCGTGACCATGTTCCCCTTCCACAGCGCGCGGACTCCCTCCTCCTTTATGATCTTCGCGAGCGCGGGGACGATGCCAACCTTGGCGGTGCCCGCCCATCCCGCCACGGCGCCCGTGCTCTGCAGCTGCCGCAGAATCGTGATGCGCGCGAGCGGTGCGGTGCACGTCTTGCTGAACGCCCCCGCCACGCCGCCGCACATCAGCAGCTTCGTCGTCTCCGGTATGGCGTACAGCGGCGCGGCGAGCCACGGGATCGCGCCCGAGGTGGACGCGGTGTTGTCCGTCTTCCTCCACCACGCGGGTGGGGGCGGGGCGCTCTCCGTGCCCGGCGGGGCGGGGCCACTACGTTCAGCCTGCATCGATGCGGGCGTTTGGGACGATGAAGGGTGAGCCGCGGTGCAGTGGGGATGGAGTGGGCGTCGAGGAAGTCACGATCGAGATCCGACGCGTGCGAGAAAAAAAAGAGAGGCGACGCGAACGATGGGTCGGGGCGCACCATCGCCGGGTAGATCGACGTCCACTCGGTCCAAGCGCCCTCCCGTCCACCTCTCGATGACTAAAGGACGTCTCTCGAGTCGCGCGTCGACTCCAAAGGCGATCAGCGCGGCGAGTTCTGGCTGCGAGCTTCGATGGCGCCAAAACGCGACGTTAAAAAAATTTGGCTTGTTAGCGGCGGACAAGTGGCGTTCGACGTCATTTCCGATGGGACGGCTGGTGACGCTGGCGACGATCCTCGCCCTGTGCGGGTTGAATAGCGCAGATGCGGTGGGTGAGACGAAACATGTCCCTCTGGAAAAGAACGTCCAGGGCCTGATACAGGCTGGGTACCCGAGGGAGCGAGCCGAGGAGGCGCTCCGAGCGGTGGGGAACGCTGACTGCTGCACGAAGCAAATACACTGGCTCTTCGAGCAGAACAAGAAGCGCGCAGAGGAGGGTGAACCGAAGAAGATGAGCTCCGAGTGCCACAAGAGGGACGCTACGGACTACGACGGGTACGCGGTGAAGTGGGGAAGCGCCAACGTCCAGGAGACTTGGGAGGCTTGCTGCGAGAGTTGCAAGAACTACAAACCCGAAGCTCCACATTTCTACCCGTGCAACATCTGGGTCTTTTGCCCGGAGAAGGATAGGTGTTTCGCGCCCGCGGCTGGCGACTTCATCCACGGGCAGTGCTGGCTGAAGTTCCAGGAGGACCCCACGAACCCGCACGTCAACATGCGCGGAGACTACTCGGCGGAGTACAGGAAGACGCATCCGTCGGCGCCAAAGTCGGTGCAGTGGGTGGCGGGCTCAATCGTGGAGGAGGGACAGACAGTCGGCAACGGCACTTGGTCCAGCAGAAGCCACTGGAGACGATGACGACGCGGGAAGGAGCGTTTCGGTTCATTTAATCACGAGCAAACGTCGCGTCGCGTTCGTTAAATCATAAGCTATCGATCGCACCCTCGGGATCCTCGCGGTGCATCATCAGGTGTCCCTGCAGCGCCGCCATGGACGCCGCGACGTCGTCGCCGTCTGGGTGCAGATCCCACATCGACCGCGCCGCCGCATCCGCGAAGCGCTCGGCGAGTCGATCCAACGAGTCCGGGTCCGTCGGCGGCGGCGCACCGCCGAACGCGACGGGGCGCCTCTTCTTCTGGGGCGACGACCTCGCGCTGTCGTCGTCCGCTCGCGTCTCGCCGTGACGATTCATCTTCCCATCCGCGCCCATCGACGACGTCCCCGTCCGTCGCGTCGGCGCGCGGTAAAAGTGTCGGAAGAGCGCGGCGGCTTGCGCCCTGTCGGGTGGGCCGAAGCCGACCCTCACGTCTATCCGGCCCGGTCGAACCAGCGCGGGCTCCAGCGATGAAGCGCGGTGGCACGTCATGAAGAGCAGCCGCCCGTCCACGGCGCCGACGCCGTCGAGGGCGTTGAGCAGACCGGGCAGCGTCAGACCCCCCGCGGCGTCGAAGCTCTCCCGTCGTCCGCCGCCGACCCCTCCCGAGCTCGTCGGGCTCGCGCGGTACATCGCCTCCCCGGTCCTGGACCCGACCGCCGCGCCCCTCGCGGCGTCCACGTCCTCCAGCAGCACCACCGCGCGCCTCGACGTCGCCGCGAGCAGCCGCTGGAACGCCTCGTCGTCCAGACCTGCGCCCGAGAGCCGCAGCTGGTAAATCGGCAGACGAAGCTCGCCGGCCACCGCGCACACCAGGCTCGTCTTCCCGCTTCCCGGCGGGCCGTGCAGGAGGTACCCCCGTCGGTACGGGATACCCCGCTCCGCGTACCACCGCTCTAACCCCAGGAACGCCCTCGCGTCCGCCAGCACGTCCATCGCGTCGTCGCCCTTGAGTATCACCGACGAGATGGGCCTCGCGGGTTTCGCACCCGCGTCGACCCACTCCGGTCGCGTCCACGCGTGTTTACCGTCCCCGCGCCCGTGCGAACGAACCACCGCGCTGGGCAGGTACACTCGCGTGAACCGCCGCGCGGTACCCCGGCCGAGGCGGTGGCCCGACGCGAGGATCCGTCGCACGGTGTCCTCGCCGTCGAGGCCCATGACCGTCAGCCGCACCGCGCCCGCACCCGCGACACCGCTCGTACCGCTCACACCGCTCACACCTCCCTCCCAGCCGAACGCCGAGGCGTGCGCGAGCCCCGCGTGCCCGCGAGTGCCGGAAAGCAGCTGCTGGTACCACGAACCCCTGGCGCCGCCGCCTCCCATCGCGCCGAGGCCCGGCCCGTCGACCCCGCCCGCCGCGACGCCATCGCCGCCCGTCGTCCCGCCGCCGTGTCCCACCCACACGAGCGACGAGCCCACGCGCGCGCACAGCGACTGGTCCCTACGCAACATCGGGAGGGTGTGCAGGCCGAGCTCCAGGGGATCCTCCGGGTCGTCGGGCGCGGACGACGGCGCGTGGGAGTCGGTCTCGTTCGCGAGCGGGGTTCCGACTGGGTTGACGACGAGTCGTCGGGACGCGCGTCGGACCGCGGGTTGGTCGTACACCCAGCGCAGCGCCGCGAAGTACTGCGGGGTGCCGCTCGGTATTTCGTACGAGACGAACATCCTGTCGTGGGCGACGCCGCGGATCCATCGCCACAGCCGCCACGCGAGGCCGACGAGCGTGGAAGCCACGGCGAGCGCGACGCTACCGCCGATGAGGTCGTTGTTCATCGTGGCAATGAGCTGGTGCTTCACCTGAGACCAGATGGATGCCAGAGCGGATATCAGCGCGGCGTAGTGGCTCGCGCCCGCCGCGCACGTGCCCGCGTTGACGCAGGCCTCCACCACCTGCTTCGCCATCGCTGCGCCTTGTCGAATGCAGCGGCTGGTTTCCGGCATTTTAGGGCACCGAAAGGAACAAAGGCTTCTCAAAGTTCAACTGCGCGGGCGTAACAACAACGGGGTGGGGCCATGAGGCTCGCGGTGGGTTTGCTGGCGATCGCCTCACTCGTCGCCTTGTCGGACGGTCAGATGAATCTGTACGATCCTCACGACGACGCGCTCGACCACGTCCAGCCGAACAAGCCGCACGCGGACGCGCTTCGCAAGCTGCGCGCCGGTCTCGCGAACGATCCCCACGGGATGATGTGGTGGTGGGAGGGCGACTACCCGTGCAAGATGCCGTGGCGGGGTATACGGTGCGAGGGGGGCAACGGCGTGACGCACATTGAAATGAGCAACAGGGGGCTCAGCGGGCACATCGACCCGGCGATAGGGCTCATAGAGACCCTCCAGGTGCTCGACCTGGGAAATAACTTCATCTTTCACGAAATCCCCGGCGAGGCCTTAGCAAACCTCACCAGGCTGGAGACCTTGAACCTGCACAACAACAAAATAAGGGGGAAAATACCCCCAGAGCTGGGTAACTCAACGTCGTTGGTGCACATCGGGTTATCGAGGAACCTGTTGGCAGGGCCGATACCAAAGGAGTTGGGAAAGATACAGACGCTGGTGTCGCTGGACCTCGCGATGAACTTCCTTAACGGGACCATCCCCGCCGAGCTCGGCGACCTCATCTACCTGGCTGAGCTGAACCTTGGAAAGAACCGACTGCGTGGCGCCATTCCGCCGGAACTGATCCCCGAGGACAGGGTGAGCAAGCTGGTGACGCTGCGGATGAGCAGTAACATGTTGGAGGGGACGGTGCCGACGTCGTGGGGGTCTCAGCTCAAGTACCTGCAGATCCTCGACCTGAGCAGGAACTGGCTCATTGGCGACGTGCCGCCGGCACTGGCGGATATTCCGAACCTGAGGGAGCTGTGGCTGAACCACAACAAGTTTATGCGCGGGGAGACGCCGGCGGTGTTGACCAATAAAGGGCTGCAGGTGCTGGTGCGGTGAGATTTTTTTGGTTGCCAAACGTGAAAAGCGTCGGCTGTCCCGTCGTTTTCTTTCTCTCGGAATAGGTGGGCGCAACGAAGAGTTACTTTAGCATTAGTGATAACACTTAGGTAGTCCAACGACAATATCGCGTCCGCGTCGTCCGACTAATAGATCCTGACGAGCCTCGGGGATCGGGCGCGCCGAGTCATCAGCCGCGTTTCGAGCCACGACTTTTTGGCAACGACGTCCTATCCGAGTTGAACCAAACGAACGTCGCGCCCGTGTCGCCGCCCAAGCTCCGGCACATCCTCAGCGCGCGACGGATCGTTCATGGCATCCACCGGCGCGTCCTGTTCCTCCCCTGGCGAGAGGATCGGCGCGCGCCTCTTCGCCAGCCGCGCGAACCATCGCCGAGAGAACTATGTCGTTCGTGGGTACCCACGAAACTCGGTCGCCCCCGTCGCGGTCCTCCCTCCCTCCGTCGCGACCCCCTCACGAACGTCCGACCTGAGCGCGCGCGCGCTGCAGGTCGTATCGATCGTGTGCAGGAGCATCGAATACTACCTGCGCCGCGCCACGGAGGTTGGCGAATGCGGCGCGCGCGCGCTACGTCGCGGGGTCACCTGCCTCCTCCCGCGTTCACGGGAGACGGGACGGGCCGGTCCCAGACTGAGAGCTCCGAGGTCGTGCATGTGGCGCGGCTCCCGCGGGGAGGAAGACGACGACAAAGACGCGCCGATCGACTTCAGCACGGACGCGTGGCGAGCCCCGATGTATCGCGACCCTCTCGAAGAGCTCACTCCGACGCAGCGTCTCGGCATCCGCAGCGTGGAGTCGCGGCACCACACCGAGGTGACCTTTCGCAACGCGACGAAAGGAAAGGCCCGGCTCTTCTGGCTGAACTATTGGGGCGATGAGATCGCGTACAAGACCCTGGCGCCCGGTCAGATGCACACGCAGCAGACGTTCGAGACCCACCCGTGGACGTTCGCGACTTTTTCCGACGACGACGACGAGGGAGAGACGCGGCGACGACGGCTCGTGACCGACGGCGGCGCCGCCGTGTTCTGGCCGACGAGGAGCGAAGAGGAGATCGCCGCGGACGACGTCGACGGCGGGCGCGCCGCGCTTCGACGGCGCCGCGAGCGTCTGAGGGCGGCGAGGGTCCCGCCGGATCCCGGCAGGGTGTGCGCGATTCGCGAGCCGGCGTCTACGCCGTGGACGCGCGAGGCTCACTCGACGAAATTTCCCCTTTTTTTCAGGCTCGCCTGCAGGGAGCTCGTGCTCTCGCACGCGCGACTCCGCGACGCGGACCGGTCGGCACCGGCGGCTCCCGAGCGACGGTTCCCGAGCGGCGATGACGACGTTCGCGACGCGAAGCGATTTCGCGGCGACGGCGTCGGTCGGGGGGGTGGGTCGAGCGCGGCGGTGGAGCTCGGGCCCGCCGGGCCGGAGGACGAGGACGACGACGGCGGGGACGACGCGGGCGGCGAGCCGGCGACGACCCTCGGCGACCTTCCCGCGGACGTCGTCGCGTACATCGTCGAGCTGGCCGCTCCGATCGTTCCCGCGTACGAGGACGTTCGAATTTCTTCGGCGACGCTGGAGGGAACGGCGTCGCGGGGGCCCGGGCCGGTGTTTGGCTGATGAGTCGCGCGAGTTTCTGACCGAGCTCTTTTTTTTTGCCTTCCACTCCACGTCATTCCATAGTTCTTTCCATCTCAGTGCTCAAAGCCGAAGAGCAGGTTATCCATTCCATCGTTTGAGTAGCGCGATTCTGCAGCGTGCATGTACTCTTATCGATCTTTTCCATGGATAACCTGCTCTTCTGACGTGGATGACGTGGATGCGAGTAACAAACAAAGAGCTCTTGGAAACTTTCGTGACAGGAGTTGTACAACGAAACGCACAAACTACGTCA
>MDTE01010782.1_pt1 | contig 13355 bp, 10 predicted proteins | sample 811231 | NCBI WGS metagenome assembly MDTE01 (sample SAMN05326651, study PRJNA326480) | marine metagenome | isolation source: seawater | place: Indian Ocean: Red Sea | collected 2010
ACGTTGAAAGATGAAGACGCTGCTATGGATGGCGTTTGCTGGCGCGGTTCCGTTGGTAAGCTCGGTATCAAACTCGAAGAAGGTATGGAGGTTGTCTGTACAGGCCGAATTTCTTCCTACCCACGAAGTTCCAAATACCAAATTGTTGTTGATTCCGTTGAACTTGCGGGAGAGGGGGCCCTTCTTAAACTTTTAGAAAATCGTCGCAAGAAACTAAAAGCGGAGGGACTTTTTAAAACGGATCGTAAGAAAGATTTACCATTTTTGCCTGAGGTCATTGGGGTCATTACCTCTCCTACCGGTGCCGTGATCCGCGATATTTTACACCGGCTATCTGACCGTTTTCCGCGCCGAGTTCTGTTATGGCCTGTAATAGTCCAAGGCGATGGTGCTGCGGAGCAAGTGGCGGCGGCGATTGAAGGTTTTAATGCTTGTGATTCAGATAGTTTGGTTCCACGTCCGGATTTACTAATCGTTGCCCGGGGAGGGGGAAGTCTCGAAGATTTATGGGCATTTAACGAAGAAGTCGTCGTGCGTTCTGCCGGAGCGAGTGACATCCCATTGATATCTGCTATCGGTCACGAAACCGACACAACGTTGATTGATTTAGCCTCTGATGTCAGGGCACCAACACCGACGGCGGCGGCGGAGATGGCTGTTCCGGTTCGCGCGGACCTCGAAGTTCAGATTTTTGACAACCAACGGCGTTTAATCACCGGACTGGGGCGGTTCTGGGAGGATAAAAAAATAAAACTTGAGGGGCTGTCGCGAGGTCTACCGCAACCTGAGCATCTTCTTGAAGAAGCTGTTCAGCGCCTAGATAGCGAAACAGATAGGCTTGATTTATCATTAAACAACCGACTTGAACAAAACGCCGAACGTCTTGATGGGCTTCATGCACGTTTGCGGCATCCCGGTGATGTTATTGCCTTTACTGGTGACCGACTTCTCCAAACCCTTGAACGTCTCGATTTGGCAATTTTGGCGAAGCTTTATGATAATTTACGCCGCTTTGAAGGGCTTGATACAGGGATCCGGTTGCCAAATTCTATCTTACGAATATTCCAGACTAATCAGGATTGGCTTGTTGCTCAAAGCCATCTACTGGAAAGTCTTTCTTATAAGGGAGTTTTAAATCGGGGTTTTGCCCTGGTGCGCGATGGTTCGGGTAAGCCTGTTATGAGTGCAGAGAATTCCACTGCCGGCGGTAGGATTGAAATTGAGTTCGCCGACGGTAAACGCGGAGCCATTTGGAACGACGGAGATGAGAAGAATAACAAGTCAAAGAAGCTAGACAAAGACAAGACGAGGCTCAAAAAAGATGCGTCTTCAACGGACGGTAAGCAAGGGTCCCTTCTGTGATTGGAATATTTTTATTTGTCATCTCGGTTTTTTTTAGTGCGGGGGCTATCGCTCTGGAGCTTAAAGGAAAATTTACACAAGGGGCTTTGATAATTGGAAAAGCAGAACCGGAAAGTTTGGTAACGCTTAATGGTAATCTTTTACCCATATTGCCGAACGGTAAATTTGTCTTCGGATTATCGCGTGATTCTGGACCCACGGTGTTGGTTATGGTGCGCAATAAAAATGGTCAAATTAAGAAACAAACGCTGAAGCTTCGTAAGCGGGTTTATGAAGAACAGAAAATTTTTGGGTTGCCGCAACGCAAGGTCATACCCGAAAAACGGGATTATAAACGCATCGCACACGAACGCGGCCTAATCGACGTCGCGCGGCGTCTCATGACTTATGACGCCGATTTCGATGATGGTTTCGTTTGGCCCGTACTTGGCATTATTTCTAGTGTATATGGTAGCCGCCGTATACTTAACGGCGAACCTAGGGCGCCGCATTTAGGTGTTGATATCGCTGCACCTTCAGGCACGGCTGTTGTGGCGGCCGCAGACGGGGTGGTCTCTCTTACCCACGAAAACATGTTTTTTACGGGTAAGACAGTCCAACTTAACCATGGTTTAGGTGTAGGAACGATTTATATTCACCTTAGTAAAATCATGGTAAAGAAAGGTCAAAAAGTAAAGAAAGGTCAGGTAATTGGTCGCGTAGGGAAGACTGGACGCGCGACGGGTTCGCACCTGCATTGGGGACTTACTTGGAAAACGTTGCGACTAGACCCGTCATTGCTGGTAGGTCCGATGCCATCCGTTAATCCTAAATAGGACTTTTAGACTAATCCTCTGGCCAACGCCGGTGCAGCCATCCTAGCCATTGAGCTGGGTATTCTGTTGCCCACTCTTCAAATAGTATATTGATTTCACGCATCATTTTAGTCACGTCACCGTCGATAGGTTTATCCATTGCGGCGTAGAATTGCATCTGAAAGTGGCATCCATCCGTTCGTATAATACGCAGAGGAATAGCTGGGCAGGCATATTTAATTGAAAGCTGAGCGACGGCTGGCGCGGTCATCGCGATCCGGCCGAAAAGCTTAATAGGAATGCCATCATTCATTTTTTGATCAACCAGCATGCCAAGCCGGCGACCTGATTTAAGTGTAGCGATAATCTCTCGGGCACCTTGCGAACCTTTTGGGATACTATCTATGTCTTTTAGCTTTCTGATTTTTCGAAGCATACTATCCACAAAGTGATTGTTGGCGGCGCGATATACCTGTGCGGAAGCTACGCCGGCTTTCTGTGCGGCCGGGGGTAAAATCTCCCAATTAGCGAAATGACCCGAAAGAAAAATGCATGGATTGCCTTCTGGTTTCACAGAAATGATATGTTCTTCATTTAGGATCTCGAGACGATTATTAATTATTGTCTCTAGGTGAGGTAATTCGGCTAAAACCCGACCAAAGTTGTCCCACATATCCATCGTAATCTTAAGGATTTCGTTATGGGTGTATTCAGGAAAAGCATATTTTAAACTCTTTATGGCGCGTTTGTGATAAGATAGTCGTGGGCCAACAAAGCGGCCGATCCAGCCACCTAGTCTTGATGCTGCATCAATGGGTAAAAGAGCAAATAAACCATATAATAAAGCTGCTCCGGCGGCTTCAATCGGATATCCAATTGTTTGGTAAATGTGTCGTTTAGCCAAAGAATAATTAGCCATTTTCATTAACTTTTTTAAGGATAGATTCGCGGGCATCGCAATCTTCCCATTCTATGCCTATTTTTATGACCTTGATTTTTGCTTGAGCTTCTATCGGCAAGCGTGCGTGATCTTTTTCAGTTGTAATTGGTGTTGCCCCCAATTTCTGAGCGCAATTATATATTTTGGTAATTTCTTCTTCCTTGAATTGGTGATGATCAGAAAAATCAAACTTCCCAACGACCTCATACCCTAAATCTGAGAGGGTTTCGTAAAACTTAGAAGGTCGACTAATCCCGGCAAATGCTAAAACTCTTTTATCGGTATTAGAGCTCTCAGGAAATGCAACGATTTTTGTTCGATAAACAGGGCATTCAGAAGCTACAAACCTTTCGACGTTATGACAGTCGTCGCCGATTATAATAACTGCATCACATCGGCGTAGCCCTGCTTTAACATTTTCACGTAATGGGCCAGCGGGAATAACTTTACCATTACCAAATCCATAGCCCCCATCCACTGCTATAATCGAAAGCGATTTAACGATCGTAGGGTTTTGAAAACCATCATCCATTAAAATGATGGACGCCCCGTTTTTTGTGGCTTGCCGTGCGCCCTGAGCACGACTATGCGAAACCCAGGTAGGAGCAGTCGCGGCCAGGAGTAAAGGTTCATCACCTACCTCTGAAGCAACATGGGTTTGTCGATCTACCAATACCGGCCCCCTTAGAGAGCCGCCATAACCTCGAGTTAGTAAATGCGGTTTCTGATCGGACGAACACAATGCGCGAGCTAAATCAATTACAAGGGGAGTTTTTCCAGCACCACCAGCAGTAAAATTTCCGACGCATATTACGGGGACTGATGCAACAAACGGTGGTGCTGCAAAAAACCTTCGAGCCATTGTGCCGGCATGCCAAAATATTGAAAGGGGCGACAATAGCCTCCCCGTCATACTTGGTCGATGCCAGAAACTAGGCGCTTGCATTCTTCTGAGCTTCATTTTTTGTGGATAAAGGTGTTTTGAAAGGGGCAAGGAAGGGCAATAGCTCTTCCATGATGTTATCGAGAATACTATTTTGGCTTTTTGCTACCCCAAGTGCAGCAGAAATTTGCTTTTTTCGTCGTTTTTCGTCGTTGAGAAGAATGTTAACTGCATCTGCTAATTCTATATCATTTTTAATTTTTATTGCCCCGTTTACTTCGGAAAATTTATTGGTAATAGAAGTGAAATTAGTAGTCGATGGGCCGTGGATAATAGCACATTCAAGTTTTGCTGCTTCCAGCATATTCTGTCCCCCATGCTGAATTAGTGTACCCCCAATAAATGCTATCGGTGAGATACGATAGAACAAGCCTAATTCTCCTAATGTATCGGCAATATAGATTTGAGTTTTCGGTTGCACAGGACTATTTTCGCTCCTCAATGAGACGGTTAATCCCAAATTGGCTAAAGACAGTGCGATTTCTTTTCCGCGAATGGGATGGCGAGGAATGATAATTGTAAGTAAACCGGGGTGATTTTCAGCGATTATATGATGAGCATTTGCGACAGCTTTTTCTTCGCCCCTATGGGTACTGGCCGCAATCCAAACGGGGCGTGTGCTAATGATGTTCCAAAAAGCTGTAAGCATGCCGTCGTCAACCGGTAGAGGGTCGGCAGCATATTTAAGGTTGCCCGGGACCCTTACAGTATTGGCACCAAGCCGCAAAAGTTTTTCTGCATCCTGATCGCTTTGTGCCAAACACATAGAAAAATGCCCTAATAGGCGAGAGATCGTTCTTGATACTCGCTGCCACCTCCGAAATGAGTTGAGCGAAATTCTGGCGTTAATGAGTACAATTGGAATTTTCTTTGTTTTTATGGCCCTAAGGAGATTGGGCCAGAATTCTGATTCTACCCAGAGTACCAAGTCTGGTTGCCAATGGTCTAAAAAACGTTGAACCCAAATAGGTTGATCGAAAGGAATAAATTGGTGAACAATATTTTTTGGCAAACGTTCTGCCATAATAGCTGCCGAAGTAACGGTGCCGGTGGTCATAATGATTGAAAGAGAAGGGTATTCACAGTTGATTTTTTTTACTAAAGAAAGGACAGAAATCGCCTCCCCAACACTGGCGGCGTGAACCCAAGCGACAGAACCCGCAGGACGGCTTTGGCTTGGCTGACCAAATCTTTCCCTAATTCGGTCTGGATGCTCTTTGCCCTGGGATTTTCTTTTTTCTAAAAGACTACGAAGTAGCGGTGCGGCTGCATATGATAATCCTCGGTACACGGATAGGATCATTGCGCCGTCTCCGGGGCCTTAGAAATTTTTCTTAAACCTAATTCGGCATCTAGCTGATGTGTTAAACGGTTGAGCTGTTTTTCTAAATCTTTGGTAATACGAACGACATCCGTATCATTAGAATCTCGGGGGATCGTTATAGGATCGCCCCATTTCATAATCCCGCGGCAGAATGGAAGAGGAATTAAAAAACGATCCCAAGTTGAGAGAATTTTGCACTGTTTTGCCGTATAGGAGAGAGGCAGTATCGGTACACCAGCGCGTTGTGCTGCAAATACCGCGCCTTTTGCCGCGCGCATTCGAGGACCTCGAGGGCCATCAGGTGTAACGCCTACACTTTCCCCCGATTCCAAGGCTCTTAAAATCGATCGCACTGTGCCAAAACCACCATGAGAAGAAGAACCAGTAATAGAGTCAAAACCCAAGAATTTTATTGTTCTTGCGATCAGTTCCCCATCGGGGTGTTGGCTAATTACCATCTTAAATGTTTGTGAATAAGGCCATGCTAGCGACATCATCAGTAATCTTCCATGCCAAAAAGCTACCAGAAATGGCTTGCCTTCGTTTAATAATGCTAGCGGAATGTCTGTCCCAATAACCTTCCAGTAGCCAGTTAATTTGACAAACCGAATATAACCCGCCGCTAATATGGAAGCGGTTGCCCGTGAACCCGGGCGTCGCATAATCCTTTTTAACAGTCCCATGATTTAAGTGATGGTTCCAGCCGTTGAATTCTCTTCGGCTTGCTCAGCAAATTGCACGGCATATAGTCGTGCGTAGGAGTTTCCCTGTTCCATAAGTTCAGCGTGAGTCCCCTTTTCAATAATTTTTCCTGAATTCATGACAAAGATTATATCGGCGGACGTAACAGTCGATAAACGATGCGCTATAACAATTGTTGTGCGTCCCTTAGTCAAATTTTCTAAAGCTGACTGAACTTGACGTTCGGTCTCCGTATCTAACGCGGAGGTGGCCTCATCAAGTAGCAAAATAGGAGCATTCTTTAACATAGCCCGGGCGATAGCTATTCGCTGACGCTGGCCGCCTGAGAGCTTTAGTCCGCGGCCGCCAACATGGGTATGGTATCCATCCGGTAGATTGGTGATGAATTCATGTGCTTCAGCCGCGGTTGCAGCGTTGACGATTTCATCATCCGGGGCGTTCGGTTTTCCGTAGGCAATATTACTACGGATGGTATCATCAAATAAGGTGATATCTTGAGAGACTAAAGCGATATTTGCACGAAGCGAGGATATCGCGACATTACTTATGTTTTCGTCATCAATTAAAACGCACCCCTTATCGCAATCGTAAAATCGTGGAATAAGATTTAAGACAGTTGATTTGCCAGCTCCCGATGGTCCAACCAATGCTACTGTACTTCCCGCTGGAATATCTATGTTGATATCTGACAGGGCAAGGCGGTTATTCTCATAGCTAAAACTTACATTTTCAAATTTTACATTGCCCCGAATATTTTCGAGTTTTCTTGCACCTTTCTTATCCTGAATAGTCGGACTCGTATCTATAAGAGTAAAAACCCGCTGCGCCGCTGCGAGGCCTTCCTGAAGATTAGCATTAAGGTTTGCCAAATTTTTCATTGCCGGATAAGCCATCAGTAAGGCAGCTATAAAAGAAGCAAAAGTACCCGGTGTAGTGGCGCCGACAATGACCTGGCTGCCGCCATAAAAAATTATGATCGCTATAGCGACGCCACCAAGCGATTCCATGATTGGGTGGGTTGCAGATCGAACGCGGGCCGCTTTTTGCACTAGTCGAAAGATAGTTTCTATGATCCCGCTTGCTCGATCAATTTCATATTTTTCCATGCTATAGGCGCGGACATGACGAGCTCCCCTAAAGGTTTCGTCTAAGACAGTAGTTAGCTCGCCCATTTGTACCTGGGTGTTATCCGAAACCTTACGCATGCGCTGGCCGATTTTAACAATTGGATAAACCGCGGTTGGGAAGATGATGAAGGCTATTAGTGCAAGTGCCCAGTCATGATATAAAAGCAATCCCAGAAGAAAGATTAGGGTCAGCGTATCTTTTGCAATACCAACAAGGACATTAGAAACTGCTGCTCGCAACATGTTTGCATCATTGTTAAATCTTGAGATTAGTTTTCCCGTGGCAGTTTTCTGGAAATATGCAATATCGGCCCACATCAGATGAGAAAACATTTCACGCTGAATTGTTGCAACGATTTGTTGTCCGACATAGCTCATCAGAACCGACTGCACGTACGTCGCTGTACCCTTGATGACGGCGATACACAAGATGGCCATAGGGATCAGAAACAACATATTTTTATCGCGCAGTATAAATATGTCATCAAAGACAGGCTTCATTAGATACGCGTTTGCGGCTGTCGTTCCGGCAACAATCGCCATACAAAGGACGGCCATAATCAATCTGCCACGATGCGGGCGGACATATTCATTCACAAGCCGCGTGACGAGTGACTTTGTTGTGGCTGGGTTGTGCTGATTTGCCACGATCTGTTTATTAGGAATGGGCATACACTCTTAATTTAAGGCTTGATATCATACCATATGGCCGTAATTGCGCCAATTAAATGTGTTCAAATCGATTTTGCCTCACCTCCAATAACAATTATAACCCAGCAACTGTCATCCCATCGATTCTAAGAGTTGGTGCATCGGTGCCGTAGCGAAATTCAAGATCGTTCGCTGGGGTTAAACTAGCGAACATATCTTTTAGATTGCCCGCAATAGTCATTTCGCTGACCGGGTAGGTTATTTCCCCATTTTTAATCCAGAAACCACTGGCCCCTCGGCTGTAATCGCCCGTTACGCCATTGACCCCCATACCGATGAGCTCATTGACTAGAAACCCTTCTTCGATATCAGAGATGAGTTCTTTGACGGAGAGGTCTCCCGCTTCCATATAGACATTGGTTGATGCGGGGCTTGGTGGGCCGCTACTGCCTCGCGCGGCATTTCCTGTTGTTGGTAAGCCAAGTTGACGGGCAGATGCCAGGTCGAGAAGCCATGTTGTGAGCTTTCCATGTTCAATTATTTTCTTGGGCGTAGTGGCAATACCCTCACCGTCAAAGGGTTTCGAACTTAGGCCACGCCTACGATGTGGATCATCGTGTATGGTAATGTCCTTGTTGAAGATCTGCTCGCCCATCATTTCTTTTAAAAATGAAGTGCCGCGAGCTATTCCGGCGCCATTGATGGCGCCTGTCAAATGGCCTAGTAAGCTTGATGATGTACGCCAGTCATAAACTACTGGCACATGCGAAGTCTTTTTTTTCTGTGGGTTGATACGAGAGACAGCGCGTTCCCCGGCACTCCTGCCGATGTCGGCAGGCGATTTTAAATCTTCCGCATAAACAGCTGATGTGAAATCGTAATCTCGTTCCATAGTTGTTCCTTCACCCGCGAGGACGGATACCGAAAAACTATGGCTAGTGACTGAGTAGTCCTCTGCAAAACCATTAGTCGCGGAGAGGGCGATACGTGCTCTGCTATATCCCGCTTCTGCGCCCTCGGAGTTAGTAACACCTTTCACTGCGCGCGCGGCATCTTCGGCTTCTTTTGCCATATCGATTAGGTTCTGAGCTTCGGGTTCTACCGGGTCGAAACTATCCATTTCGGCGAGGGTGTTAGCAATCTCGCTTGGTTCGGCGATCCCACACCAAGGGTCTTCGGGGGCAACTTTTGCCATTGCTACCGCCCGCTTAGCCATTTCTCGCAGGGCATTATCTGAATGATCAGTCGAGGAAACGATAGCCTGTTGTTTTCCTATAAAGACCCTCAGGCCCATATCGGTAGATTCGGCGCGTTCCAACTTCTCTGGTGCGCCAAGCCTTTGCGCCACTTCAATTGAAGTGGCATCGAAGACTAAAGCGTCAGCGCTCTCTGCCCCCTCTTTTTTTGCTAGGTCTAGCAATTTAGCAAGGAGGTCCAGCTGGTTTACCTGTTTAGTCATCAGAAGTCCTTTTCCAGATCGGGTTGCCGGAGCCGGGCAAGCCATATTGTTCCCAGTTGCTAGTAACTTTATTAATTATGTCGTCGTTCATATTAATCTTGCGGCCCCAGGAGCGCTTTGTTTCGGGAGGTATCTTTGCTGTGGCATCAATGCCAACTTTGGAACCTAGCCCTGTTTCGGGGGATGCAAAATCGAGATAATCGATTGGGGTGCTCTCTACGAAAGTACAATCGCGAGCTGGGTCAACATTTGTTGATATCGCCCAAATCACATCTTTCCAATCACGAGGATTAATATCATGGTCCACGACAATAACAAACTTGGTATACATAAATTGGCGAAGATATGACCATACTCCCATCATAACCCGCTTGGCATGGCCCGGGTATCCTTTGCGGATTGAGACGACTGCAACTCGGTAAGAGCAAGCCTCTGGTGGTAACCAAAAATCATCAATTTCAGGAAACTGCTGGGTCAGCAGCGGGACAAAAACGTCGTTAAGTGCCTCCCCAAGAATTGAAGGTTCATCTGGTGGCCGACCTGTAAAAGTCGACAAATAAATTGGATCGCGTCGCATAGTCATTGCGGTTACTGTAAAAACCGGGAAATCTTCAATTGTGTTGTAGTAGCCAGTGTGATCACCGTAGGGCCCCTCACTTCCAAACTGAGTTGATGAAACACGGCCTTCGAGCACAATTTCCGCATTAGCGGGAACCTTTAGTGGCACGGTCTTGCAATTTACAAGCTCGACCTTCTTATCTCGTAGGAGACCGGCAAATTGATATTCTGAAACGGATTCTGGGACGGGCGCCACGGCTGCGATAACTGTTCCAGGGTCCGCGCCAATAACTGCCGCTGCAGGAATTGAATCGCCCTTTGCCATTGCCAGTGCCTGAGCGCCGCCACGATGTTTTAGCCAACGTATTAATGTCGTATTGCGTCCGGTAACCTGCATTCTATATATGCCAAGATTGGCACCGGAAGCTCCATCGGTAACAACCAATGGCCAAGTGATGAGGGGAGCGGGCTCGTCGGGCCAGCAACTCTGGATTGGGAGTTGTGAGAGGTCGATATCATCGCCTGTCAATACAATTTCCTGACAGGGGGCATCAGAAACTATCTTGGGCTTCATTGCAAAGACTGACTTAACCATAGGTAACATTTGCAATGCTTCACGCCAGCCGCCTGGAGGCTCGGGCTGACGGAGGAAGGCAAGTTGTTCACCAAATTTTCTTAGCTCCTCAGGCCGTCGCGCCATTCCCGCAGCGACGCGTTTTACCGTACCAAACAAATTTATCAGGACGGGAATTTTACTGGTTGTCCCATCAACGGATAGTGGGTTTTCAAATAGCACAGCTGGGCCGCCCTCAGCGAGAAGTCGGGTTTGGATTTCGGTCATTTCCAGCACGGTTGAGACCGGTTTGGTAACACGACACAGCTGTCCTTCCTGTTCAAGCTGTTCAATAAAATCACGCAGGCTATAAAATGGCATCGTTCCTTCACCCCTTTGACCCGAATAAAATACGGGCGCGCAACTGTTTAGCACGTTGTTGGGGGTAGTTGGCAAACGCATTGGTATTTTTCCAGAGTGAATTTTTAATTTCGCCAAGGTATGGTATGGCGGACAACGAATGGGAGGATAATTTTGATTAATCCGGTAGAGCATGCGAAAGCTTATCCTTTTCCAGCTCCTGACTATTCCTACCTATTCGAGGCTGGAAACTGGTCCGCATTAGAAAATGACGAATTTGATGTTAGTGGTAGGACACCGGTCCTTGCAGCAGGGTCCAATCAGTCGCCAGAGCAACTAGCTCGAAAGTATGCCGATCTGCCGGAGATCGGTCCAATTCCGTTGGTTAAGGGTTATTTAACTGATTTTGACGTGGTTTATGCAGCGCATATAGCGGGTTATGGCTCGATTCCTGCTACTTTCCAAAATTCACCAGGAACAACGGTTTCTGTATTTTTGGCCTGGTTTACGGAGGCACAGCTAAGCCGCATGCATGCGACTGAAGCTAACTATACTTTTGACCGCTTAACGAATTTTTGTCTCGAGACTGATCTTGGGCAAAGTCCGCAAGAGGTCTTCGTTTATACAGCTAAGGTTGGTTGCTACAATCATAATGGCTGTTGTTTAAGTCTGACCGAAATTCCAGCAATAAATAGGAAGTTCTTTTCCGCAACACAAACGGAAGCACAAAGTTTTTTGAGAAACCAAGTTGCGGATCGAATGGATTTGGATGAATTCGTTGAGGAACAAATTACGGATAATGTTATTCGTGTGGGGCGCGTTGCTAAAATGCGCGCCGATGCTATCGAGATTGATTATCCACGCGACACGCTAAAATCGTTTTAGCCTTTTCTAAGTATTCTTAGCGCTTCAGCGCAAGTTTCAGGTGCGGCGTAGGTAGGGATACCGGCACTATTGAGACGATAGAGAATATCAGGTGCATCTGGGCTGCAATAGACAATCAAAGGCTTTGATATATCGTTTGCAGCCTGGATCAGAGGTTCAGCGATTAATTCCGGCCTTCCCACAGCAGAGGAACCAATAATGGGAATCACTATGTCGTACTCCTTTGCTTCGAGTAATGCTGTGATTGAACCTCTAACGATTTCAGGGGTCAGTCCAGCCAGTGTCAGATCGATAGGATTACGATTGGCGTTAAACCCAACATGACGCAATAAGGAGCTTAAACGAGCAGCTGTCTTGCGGCTTGGAACAGGTGTAGTTAGTCCGACAAGACCGCAGCGGTCAGCAACAAGGCCACCAGCACCACCAGTTGAGGTGAGAATTCCAACGCGGCCTCCCCTGGGTTTTTTGCCTGTACTTAAAGCCATCGCGATATCTAGTAGATCATCGAAGCGGTCTACCCGTAGGACCCCGCATTGAGCGAATAAGGCGTCGTAGAGGCGGTCGTCGCCGGCCATAGCACCTGTATGAGAGGCAGAGGCCAGGGCGCCTGCATCCGACTTACCAACCTTATAAACGACCAGATATTTCCCAGCCCGACTCGCTGCTTTGGCCAAAAAATTAAAGCGCTTCGTGTTGCGCAGCCCCTCCAGATAGAGAGTTATGACAGAAGTGTTGGTTTCGTTAATCATCCATTCAAGGATATCGCATGTTTCAAGGTCTGCTTCGTTACCGGTGGCAGCAAGATATGATAGCCCTATACCTTTTGCGGCTGCGCGTGAGAGAAGCGATCCTAATATGCCGCCAGATTGTGATATGACGCCGATTTTTCCTGCCGTAAGTTGCCCTGCGTCGAGTGCGCCAGAAGCGGAGAGGATCACCCGGTCTTGCAGATTTAAAAGGCCAATCGTGTTGGGACCAAGAACACGCATTGATTTTGCAGCTTCTGATAGAGCAACTTGACGTTTTATGCCGGCTGGACCGGTCTCGCTATAACCTCCGCCTAACACAATCGATGCACTAGCGCCTAGAGTTGACAATTTTCTGATAGCATCTTCTGTGCCCGCCGGGCCAAGTAGAATTATAGAGGCGTCGGGTGCGGCGGGCAGATCATCAATACTGGCATAACACCGTATCCCTTCGATTTCCGATGATTGAGGGTTGACCGGCCAAATTTTACCTGAGAATCCATATTCGCGTAAAAATTTTAATGGCCGCCCAGAGGTTTTTGCGGGATTGGTAGATGCACCAATAATAGCAACCGACTTTGGACGAAACAGTCTCTCGATAGCAGAGATGGACACAGCTTTATTTTTTTGATTTGTCAAGAAAAGCCGTTACGGCATCGCGATGCTCATCCGTGGTATAGCATATAGCCTGCGCTTGGCAGCCAAGCGCGAATACCTCCTCTATAGAAAGCTCTAAGCTCTGATCCATAATTGATTTAGCCAGTGCTAAAGAATCTGGAGAACCCACCGTCATACGGCCAGCGGTATCAATAGCATCGTCCAAAAGCTTTTCCGGAGGTACAATATTTTCTATCATCCCTATGCTTAGAGCTTCCTCGGCGAGGACACGACGGCCGGAAAAAATTAGCTCTTTGGCTCGTGCTAGACCGACGCGACGTGGTAGAAAATACA
>MDTE01194602.1_pt1 | contig 13355 bp, 11 predicted proteins | sample 811231 | NCBI WGS metagenome assembly MDTE01 (sample SAMN05326651, study PRJNA326480) | marine metagenome | isolation source: seawater | place: Indian Ocean: Red Sea | collected 2010
GGGGCGCCGGGAGGGCGCCAGCGGAGGGCTTGGGAAAAAAAATCCCCCCGCTCTTGGGGTGATCGCCGCGCGAGCGCGGCGAACAGCCTCTGCCGAGGACCAATAGGTTTACTAGCGAAACGTTTCAATCTCGATCTCGACAAACCGTGCGTTCTTAACCGACGTCTTCGCGCCCCGATCGCCCGTCGCCGTCCTCGATCCCCCGCGCGGGCGACGAGCGAGCTCGCGAGGGTGCGCGCAACCTGGGTCGATCGCCAGTGCGAAGTGGGCGAGACATTTTTTCCAGAGCGCACATCCAAGCGAGGGACGTCGGGTTCGGATGGTGATGAATTTTGCATTACAGGCATCCTCGCGAACTCGCGCGCACGATCGATACCGCCCCTCTAAGGAGCGGCGACCCCGCCGGCGTTCGGTCCGCCAAGACGACAAATCAAGTTACAACTCCCGGCGCCGTGATGTTTGTTTTTCTTTGGTAAACTAGCCCTCAGTGCGGCTCCTCAGCCTTGTGCACAAACCACTCGCTGCCGATCTTCACCGGGGGCTTGCCAGCCTCCACGCGCCCCCAGTGGACGATGGTATCGTCGTCCGGGTCGGTCGCACCCACCACCCGGTAGGGCATCGAGCTCGTCACCACCACGGGCGACTCCTTCGTGCCGTTGGGCTGCTTGAGGAAGTCGTAGTGGTCGAAGAAGTCCTTCCCCTCAGCCGCAGCCTGGAGCTCCTTCAGCTCGAGACCGGTGGCGTGCTCCCAGTCGGTGGAGACCGGAGCTTTGTCGCCCATCGCGCGCCTCGCCGAATAGATCTGTGGATGACGGGAGAGGAACGCTGTCAGTCAGTGACGGGTGCCAGAGGGAAAAAAAACAGCGAAAGGTCCACCGAGTGCCAGCTGTGGCCGTTGAGCGACCCGAGGAGGGGGCTTTGGAATTGCCCCGTCGACACGATCGGGCCGGGAAAGGCGAGTCGGGTGCGAGGAACGCGTTGAACGCGCGAAGGAACCGCGACAGATGATGCCCGAGGTGCCGACGGGCGCGTCGAACCCCGGGCGTCGCCTTCCCCCGCGTGCAACCCGCGAACGCCCGGCGGAATAATCTTCTCTTAGGGCGTGAGCAGGCGGATTGTAGTAGGGGAGTCGCACGCACCGGGGCGGCGACGGTGCGGTGCATCGAGTCCATGGGCGCGGCGGCAGGGCGCGCAATGGCGGCCCTGCACATCACTTGCGCGGCGCGACGCATCATTTCCGTCCTTCCTGGAGGCGCGAGAGCGTCACCCGAAGTGGTTGAGCCGCGGCGCCCGACGAAACAAGATATGTTGGCCCCCACTTCCAAAAAATCTGGACTTCGCCGCGACTCGCGAGCTCTGGGAAAAGTATCCTGTCGTTGGATCCCTCGGCATTGAAGAGAGCGCGACGAGACTGGAGACATGACGGTGCTCCTTTTGTGGATACTCGCCTTCCTGGTGTTGGGCGCGGTGATGGGAATCAATCTCTACGCCCTGATCTGCCTGTCGGACCTACAGGCCGACCTGATAAACCCCCACGATTGCGCGGGTCGAATCAATAAATTGGTGATGCCCGAGATCATCGCTCACGCCGCCGCGGCCGGGTTGATGATGCTGTGCGGCTCGTGGAGCATGATCCTCGTGAACGGGCCGCTCATCGCTTGGCACGTGAGGCAGGTCGGCAGGAACCAGCATCTCGCGGACGTGACGGAGATATTCAACCAGCTGGACAAGGAGAAGAGCGTTCGCGTGGGCAAGGCGATGCTCTACGCGCTGGTGTTCCTGTACGCCACGTACAGGGGCACGGAGCGGGGGGTGAACATGTTCCTGGATCCCGCCGAGAAGGTGAAGATGGCGGCATTCTTCAAGGATGCGGTGGCGTCCTCGGTGCACCACTTCTGAGCGCCCTTCGGAGGCGAGGGAGGAGACGCCGTTCCCTCGCCGGCGTCGTCGGGGGCGCTCGCTCAGGCGCAGACAAAGACCGCGTTCCCTATTAGGCAAATAAGAATCGTAATATTAGACATGGCACGCTAACTCATCACGCTCCTTCACGATTCGCGCCTCGCCATCACCTGCCGGACGCCGAGTCCGGGTCGCTCCTGGTCTTGACGAGGCCGTACACGGAGGAGAAGAGGAGGAAGCCGACGACGATTGGGGAGTACGCCGGGTAGAGCGTATCGGTGACCCAGCCGTCCACGCTCTCCGGGAGGATGCCGAACGCGGAGATGGCCAGCACCAGACCCGCGAGGAAGATGACGGCGACGTAGGCCAGGAGGAAGAGGATGAACGCCTCCTCGGACGCGGACTGCATGGTGACGGGCGCGGTGCCCTTGGCGGCTTCGATGGCCAGGCCCTCCACCTTGATCTTCGCGCGTTTCGTCTTGGAACCGTCGCGACGCGGGCGTTTGCTCTTGCTCTTGGGCTCGAACGCAAACTCGGGCTCACCGGCGGCGGGCGCAGACGTCGCCGCGGGCTCGTCCTCGGCGGCCCTCGCGACGAGCGACCGCGCGCGATCGCCGTCCCCGAAGAGGCGCGCCTTGTTGCCCACCGACCTCGCCGAGGGTCGGCCACCCGCCGCGGGTGGCACCCTCGCGACCGTCGTCCTTCTCGCCCCGACGGCGACGCGCCCCGCGGACATCGCGGACGCGGGCGCGGTCCTTCCCATCACGGCGAACATGGCTCCTCACTTACTCACGCCCGACGTAGCCTGATGCCCACTTTCCTCTCCTTCGAGTTCTGGAAGCCTCGCCTCGCGCGCGACCTCCCTCGGCTCGTGAAACGTCGAGTCGACCTTGCGTCGCTGCGCGCGGCGCGTGTGCTCGAACCCGACGCGTGCGTGCTGGGTCTCGCCGGACCTCTGCGCGTCTGGTGTGTGCCGTGGCGGTTGGATAGAGAAGAAGATCGTCGTGGCTGGGCTGCCGACGAAAAGATCGATCCGCGCCTGGCTGGGCTGTGATTGGTCAGTTGTTTTCCAAGGGTAAATGACCAGTGAACTCGCCGACGGAGGTGCTCGCGGTGCCCAGCGAATCCTGTTCTCACCGCCGTGCCGGCCTCGCGCGCGATACCGGACGGCGCGCGGCGCCCCCACGCGCGTAAAGTCGCCGAGAGTACCTCTTCGCGCGATACGCCGGTCGCGAGGTCGGGAAGCACTCGCGCGGCGTCGGGAACTCGAGTTTTGATACGCAACGCCGGGCTGCAATTCGCCCTTGGACAGTCCACACCCACGGCAAGGCAAGATGGGCGAGGCCGGCGCGACAGAGCCGGTTTCTCCCGGCGCCAGTGCGGAGACCGCGGACACGTCGATCGACGGAAACGCCGCAAACGACGACCCCGCGCGTGATGTCAAACCTTCCGAGCTCCTGCAGTGGCTTAGGTGCGTCGTCGCCCCCGCGACGCGCGAGGACAGCGCCGCGCTCCGCCGGTGCCCAACTTTCCTCCAACCCGACCCGGTGACCGGTCAAATAGACGCGTCAGCCCCCCCACGCCCCCTTCGTTCGACCCGCTCTCGCGCGCGCGATCCGCTCACGGACCCATTACGCATCACTTTCCTCGCAGGTCGGTCGCATTACGCACCGGTAGGCAGCCCGTGAGCGCCGGAGGAGTCACCGGGGTGAGTCTCGAGCGCGCGCGACGCGCCCTCCCCCGCGCGCCCCGTTTTCAAAAAACCCCTAAAAGCCGGCGGCCGCGGCGGATATTTTCCGCTCGCCCTCGAGCCTTCTCTGACCTCCTCTCCCTCCGTTTCGACGCGTTCAGGGTGACTCCGAGGAGGTGAACTGCATCGCACTCGACAGGTACAGGGTCGCCACCGCGGTGGTTCGCATGCAGCCCCGGCGCGGCGCGCGGGGCGGCGGCGGCGGGAGCGCCCGCGCTCGAGCGGCGGCTTGGAACTTCCTCGGAGGCAAGGCGACGTTGACGAAGCCCTCCGTGATCCGCGTCGGTCAGCAGTTCCAGGCGGAGGTGCCCGCCTGGCACGGACCCGTGCCCCTGGACGGCTCGGCGCCGATGATGCCGGAGGAGATCGACCTCACCGGGGACGTCCTGGCTCTCCCCGAGAAGGAGGTTGCCGTCTACGGCGTGCCCGCTCCGAGGAGCAAGAGGGTGGACGCGAGGCGGGAGAAGGAGGAGGCGGAGCGGCTCAGACAGGCGAGCGAAGAGCGCGCGAGGCGCGAGAGGGCGAGGAGGGCGACGGAGCAGAGCCGCCGGAGGGAGACCGAGCCCGAGCGGGCCGAGCGCCTGGGCTGTTTCAGGGTCTGGCCGCCGGAGGGCGTGTTCGTGAGGACCCGCGGCTACGACGCGTCGAGCGGGCCGTCCGCGTCAGGAGCGTCCGGAGCGGGTCTGTCCGCGTCCGCCGGGTCCGTCGGTACCCCGCTCGCGCTGCCCTCGACGTCGGGTGACAAGAGAAAGGCGTCGGACATGACGGAGTCGGAGGATGCGGACGACCCGACCAAGCGTCCGCGGACCCAAGACAACGAGGGCGGGTTACTCGACGGCATCAGGACCGTCCTGGCCGAGGGATCCCTCGCGATGATTCGCGCCGCCGCGGCCGCGCGCGCGGCGGCGGCGGCGGCGCGAGCGCTGGCGGGCTCCAGGCTCTCGCCGCGAAAGTCCGGCGCCAGGGACCTGTCCAAGCCAGACGACTCGGACGACGACGACGACGACTCGGACGACGACGACGGGGACAACGTCAAGGGTTCGCTGATGCGAGCGGCGATGGCCCGCGCGGATGCCGACGTGGCGGGAGCCAACGCGGCGCGCCTCGTCGTCTTCGGCGCGCCGGAAGCCGTCGCACCGCCGACCGAGGCGCCCGATGCGGGTAAGAAAGCCGGCGTCGGGTGGGAGGAATCCGTAGATCCGCCCAAGCCCAGGCGCCCTACGCCGGAGGAGATCGCCGCGAAGCGTTCGAGGCTGGACGCGAGGCTGCGCCGACGACGATCCAGCCCCGCGCTGATGGGACTGGAACAGATGGGGATCGGCAGCGCGGAGGCCCGGGGTTGGACCGCGGAGCAGGCGACCGCGCTCGAGGAGCAGATGGTGGCGCACAAGTAAAACCTGTTGGCGGTGTCAAGGATGGGTCGGAAGAAACCTCCGAAGACCAAGTGCGGCCCGGAGGAGGAGATGCTGCAGGAGGGTAACGAGTTCCTGGGCAAGGACAAGGAGAACGACAAGGCCGGGGACAACAGGGCTCGCGATGACGAGAAGAAGGACGGGGCGGACGCGAACGCGGCGAAGGACGAGACGGGCGAGCCGAACGGCGGCGGCGAGCGGCTGCCCGTCACCGGCAACGCCGTGGAGGATGTGCCGTGTCTCAAGTGCGGCGAGACTGACGGCGAGCCGGATTTCGTGCTCTGCGACGGGTGCCCCAAGGGTGGCCACTACCAGTGCCTCGGTCTTCCCGGCGTCCCCGAGGGAGACTGGTTCTGCGCCGACTGCGTCAAGGACAAGGAGACGCACCTTTCCCCGCGCAAGGTTCCCTCCAACGACGACTTCGACGAGGAACCCTTGGACGAGAGGCTCAAGGGCAAGACGCTGCACGACATGGTGGATTACTACTACAACAACTGGCTCACCAGGCCCGGCACGAGAGACGACGACGACGACAGGTCCGTGTGCGACGACGACGACGCCCTGCCCGACAAGCGCAAGTCCATCGTGTCCGCCAAGCTGGCCAGGACCATCAGCCAGGAGAAGGAGCTCGCGCGGCTGGGCATCGTCGACTCGCCCGCGAGAAAGTCGGCGCCAAAGCCCAAGAAGGCCGACCCAAAGAAAGACGCCGAACGCGCGTCGAAGAAGGTGGACGAGCTGCTCAGGTTCACGCAGAGGTGCGCGCGGTTCCCGAGGAAGACCGCGAAGACCCTCGCGCCGTCCACGCTGTCGAGCAAGCAGGCGTTGGTCAGGCGGTGGAGGCGGGTGATGATCGTCTCGGACGCGGGGATCGACGCCGGCGACGAAGTCAGGGCTGAGCTCGCGAGGAAGAAACTCGAGTGCGTCGAGGCGACGCTGACGCGGGCGTTCGAAAACCCGCAGTACCCGAAGGCGGACGTCGCGTTCTCGGACGACGTCGCGTGATTGGCGATGGATGCACGACACGATCATGATAGAGTCGAGGTGCGGCGAGAGCGCCTCCACGTGATTTTAAAATTTTCATTATTTCTTGGACGAGGTAACGTAAAAAGCCCCTTGCGACCACGACTCGTCACAACGACAAGCGCGTATCCGATGGTGACGCCTCCCTCCGCGCCGCGGGCCCCCGCGATGCGGCGCGACACGCCGTCCCCGACCACCACCGCGCACCTCGAGCGAAACGACCGGGAGGAGGACGACCTCGTGAGGGCCCTCCTCTCTCAGCACAAGTCTGAAGACACCGCAGCCGGACCCCGGGGCAGTCTCCGGTTGACACCGATTACGATGGTCCCGAGATCCCCCAGGCGTACCGCAACTCGATGCCCGAGGACAGGACGTGCGCCTGCCACACCTCGCCGCTGGCATCCGTCTTGTGCTGGCTCACGACGCCGCTTCTCTGCGCCCCCCTGTGCGGGTCGTGCGTAACGGTGCCACCGAGAACCGCGATTGTGACCACGGTGTTTGGCAGGTTTTGGCACAATTACACCACCCCCGGCCTCTACTTCGTCAACACCTGCGGCAGGGAGACCACCATCGTGTCCCTCAAGACCACCAGCGTCGAGCTCCCCGCCGTGAAGGTGGCGGACGCGAGGGGCAACTCCATCGTCGTCTCCGGGGTCGTCAACTACAGAGTCTTCGACGCCACCAGGGCTGCCCTCGACGTCGCCCACCTGCCAAACTTCGTCAAGGTGAACGCTCACGCGTCCCTCAAGCGCGTCGCATCCCTCTACCCGTACGAGACGAACGACGGGACCCCCTCGCTCAAGACGGAGGCGGCGCTCCTCGGCCGCGCCCTGCGTCGAGCGCTGCAGACCAAGCTCGACTGCGCGGGAATACGCGTGGTCTCCTTCGAGCTGTCCGACCTCGCGTACGCCGCGGAGGTGGCGCCGATGATGCTCGTGCGTCAGCAGGCGCAGGCGCTCCTCGATGCCCGCGGCGTGATCGTGGCCGGTTCGGTCGGGATCGTGGACTCGTGCCTGCGGCAGCTCAACAAAAAGGGGCACCCGCTCACCGACAGGGACGAGGCCAGGCTGGTGTCCAACCTGATGACCGTTCTCGCTGGGGAGACCAGGCCGCTGCCAACGCTGTCGCTCACAGAATACACGCCGGACGCCTGAAGACCGAGAAAGACCGCCGCTCGAACGATACGTCACGTCCCGATCGTCTGCGCGATGTAAAAACAAGACTCGACTAGACGTCTTCTCCTAAACGCGTCCTCTTCTCACCCGTCGTCGTCCAACGCGTCCTCCTCTCACCTCGCCAACTTCCCCGCCTTGTTCAGCTCGCGCATCTTCTCCGAGATCCGCGCAGCCTCTCTCATCCCCGACAGAAACGCGCCGTGCATCGTCGCCGGGTGCCGCCGCATCGTCGCCTCGCCGGCGAAATACAGCCCGTCGCCGACGGGTTCCGCGAGCGCGTCGTAATCCTCGCCGGTGGCGCCGACGCTGATGTTCGAATACGACCCGTACGCGAACTCGTCGGCGCCCCAGCACGCGCACTTGGAGTCTATCGGGTCCGGCACAGTCACCCCCCGCCTCTCGTAAATCCGTCGGAGCACCGTCATGGTCTCCGCCACCGCGTTCGCGACGCCGGACCTCTCAAACTCCAAAGCCGCCTCGCCCGAAACCAGCGCTATGAGCACCGCGCCGCCGCTGAGGTCGTGTTCGTCCGTCTTGGCGTAGTTGTAGAACATGAAATATCTGCCGCGTCGGTCCCTGTCTCCGCGGGTCACGTACCCGAACGTGTCCACGCTCATGTCCCAGAACGGCTTGGGAAAGAGCAGGATCACCTTGTCGAGGACGCCAAAGCCCAACGCGTCAATCGCTCGACTCTTCCTCTCGGGAAGCGGCGGCTCGAACTGCACGCTCCCCTTCTTGAGCACGCCGAGGGGCACGGTGACGAGCGCGGCGTCCGCGCGAAACTCCCGACCGTTCTTGCACGTCACCAACACGCCCTCGTGCGCGCGTCCCTCTCGATCTTTCACGGGCTCCGCGGAGCCGCCCGCGGGGTACTCCACGTGAGTCACCGCGTGCCCGTAAAAGATGGGCAGCTCGCGCGCCATCGCCGACACCAGCCGGACGTTACCGCCCGGGAGCCACACGTGATCGCCGTCGAAGTCGTACGGGTCGTCCTGGTCCCACTGCCCGAGGGACAGGACCTCCAGGCGACCGGCGTTGGCGAACTCCAGGTTGGCCAGGTGCCAGTTGAACAGGTCCGTCTCGATCTGCGGCTTGTTCCCCGCCCTCGCCTTCTCCGCCCACGTCCGCTCCAGCTCCCGCCCGAGCGACAGGTGATCGGCGCCGTGCTCGTCGGTCTCCGTGAGCCGATTTCGCTTCTCCCCAACCTCGTTCATGCAGTCCTCGAATTCCCGAAACACCCTCTTGTCCGTATCCGCGTCAACCGGCTCGCCGTCCTCCAGGTACAGCGGGCACTCGTCCCTGATCTTCCAGAACGGCAGCGCCATCTGCTTGGCGATCACCGCGATGGGGTTGCCGTCCGCTCCGGTCAGCACGCTGCCGCCCATCTCGCACGCGGCCACCACGCGCTCGTTCGTATCCGGGTCGATCCCCTCGAGCCGCTCCGTCCACACCCGCCCCCCCGCGCGGTCGCGAGCCTCGACGACCACGCACCGGTGACCCAGGCACTGCAGATGTCTCGCCGCCGCGAGACCGGCGAACCCGGCGCCCACGACCACGACCGTTCCCTTGGCTTCCCCGGGCGCAGGGTAGTTCCCGGTGAAGCCGACTCCGAAGTTGATGTATCCCGCCACGGTGAGGAACCTGTGCGCGCAGTGCACGACGGCTTGGTGCTTGGGCATGAACCACGAGCACGCCTGCTCGACGGAGACGTACGCGTTGGGATTGGCTCGCCACCGGCACAGCACGCTGTTTCTCACCGTGATGTACACCCCGAGGTCGGCGCCGGGGAAGAGGAAGCTCAGCTCGAACGGCTCGATGGCGTCGTACAGTCCGAGCGTGTGCGCAATCTTTCTCTCGTCGGCGTCGTCCATGTTATACGCGGCGTTGAGCCGGGCTTTGTCCAGGTTCAGGTTGACGAGCGGGGGCGTGGGACCGAGGCCCGCGTCGGGCGCTGGTCCACGCCCGGTGTCGCCCGGTCGGGTCCTGTTCCATTTGGCGGCCCACTCGCGGTTGTTCGCGATGGCGTCTTGCACCAGCTCCAAACTTCGGCCGTGTTCAGCGAACTCGTACTCGAGCAGGCACCTCTCGTAGTTCTGACGCATCTGGAACCCCGCGCTGGTCTGCCCGGTGAGGTCGTGGCCCAGCGTGGCGCACACCTCCTTCCATCGTCGCGCGTCGCACACCGCCTTGTACCCGCCCCTGGCGACAACCTCCCTGTACACGTGCCCGAGGTCGAGCGGGTGCCTGCAGAACTTCGGGATCACAAGGACGCGCCCGTCGAGCTTCTCCTGAAAGAACGCGCGGAGTTCGAGCAAGAACGGGTCGTCGCGAGCGCGGTGTCCGTTCCGCGGCGTGTCGTCCATCCGCGCGCGCTTGTCGGGGACGGCGTCGAGCGCCTTTGCCGAGGGCTGACGCGCTCGACGCCCAGGGGATCCCGTCGCGACGTCGTCGTCGACGACCGCCTGAGGAGTTATGCGCCTCGGCGCCTTCGCGACTGTATCTCCGTTGACGCCCGCATTCACCGGGAGGGTCATCCCGCCGCTATGTCCCTGCCCCGAGCCCCGCCCCATGGCGTGGTGACGCGGGCCTCGTCGGAAAGCGACCTAAAATATGATATTAGAGTTTCGCGCTTCGTCGGCGGTGGCCTGGCTGGACACATCAGTTTGAAATTGGCGAGACCGGTGAGTTTTGATTCCTGACCGCGTGTGCAAAAAAAGCAGACTGCGTGCCTGTGTCCGCTTGGCGGGGATTCAGCGAGCGCCGACTTTTTTTACGCGGCCGAAAGCGAAGAATTGCCTTCGCGCGGCGGCTCCTCCGAATCTGATTGGTCGATCGCGCAGACGTGGAGAGAAAAGGGGTGAACGAATCGACGGGATTGAGCCACTCTGCGGACCGCCCAGGCGCTCCCGCTCGACGTCTAAGTGCAGTCGGTCGATCGAGTCACCCCACGAACGTTTCGTCGCGATCGAAAGTCGACGCGGTGAGTCATCTAGCGCCTTACCGTCGCCCACCGTCGTCGCCAGATCTCGGCGAGGCGGGAAATCGACCCATCGTGCTCAGCCCAACGGCAGCAGCCGCCGCTCACCTCTCAACGCCCAACTTTCCGCCACAGGAGTGTGTCATGACGTTCCAGATTTACGTCGGCGGTCAACGCGTCAACGGCGACTTCATCACGTCGACTCCCGCTTGGGCTTCCCAGCAGGTGAGCCTCCCGGCCGTCAAGTCCCGTCTATAAGGTTTTCTCCCCTTCAGCGGTGGAGGGGGGTGCATCGAATGATGTCGAAGACCCGCGTACTGACCCGCCTCGCATCCCTTTCTCAACTTCGCAGCCGAATAAGTCCCGCAAACGATGCAGCGACGATACCGACGAGGCCGCGATGAGCGCCGCGAACTCGAAGCGTCAGCAATCTTCTCCGCTCGGGTCGGTGACCAACCTGCTCGTCCACGGGACTGAGCAGTAAAGATTAAGATGACAACGGAGTGGGCGACTGGCTTTGGGCTCTGGGCCCTGAAGCGATGAGGAGGACGAGCCGCGCGCGTCGATATTACCGCGGCGGACTCTACACGTTAGGATCGATTCATTAGACGCGCCCGAACAGGGCGGGCATAGAGGTCAGCCAGAGGCTGCCAAACGTAGCCATAGCAACTCGAGGAAGTAAGATCACACGGACTCGAGAAAAAGATCTCCCCATCGTCACAAACGAGGGAGCGTCATGTCCCCCGCCGCGCTCTCTCGCGGGCCGTGCCCGACGGCATCGACATCCGCGTCGACGTCCCGTGTTCGCGCGCGCCGTATCGCCCCGCGTCGGCCCTCCGGGGATTCTCAGAGGGCGACGGAGGCATCCGCCGCCGCGACGTCGACCTTCTCCGCGCTCCCCGTGCTGCACCTCCCCGATGAGGACTGCACTCCGGAGGAGGAGGAGGCGTTCTGCGTTCGGTTGAGGGACGTATGCCACACGGTGGGTTTCTTCTACGTCGCCAACCACGGAATAACCCCGAAGGTCACCGTCGACGTGTTGGAAGCCTCGCGCGCCTTCTTTGCCCTCCCTCACGACGTCAAGCAAGGCATCGCCAACGTCAACTCTCCCGCGTTCAGGGGATACGTCCGCCTGGGCGCGGAGAACACCGCGGGCAGGCCGGACTGGAGGGAACAGATCGAGATGGGGGTGGAGGCGAACGCGCCCGGCGACGAGACGAGAGCGAAGGCGGACACAGCTGGAGTCGACGCAGACACAGCTGGCGACCGTCCGGTGTACGACGTCCTCGTGGGCCCGAACCAGTGGCCGGAGGAGAGCGCGTGCCCGGGGTTCAGACGACGCGTGACCGCGTTTCTGGACGACGCGGCGTCGCTCTCGCGGCGTCTCATGGAGCTCCTGGCGTTGAGTTTGGACCTGCCCAGAGACTTTTTCGACGACGACTTTCGAGGGCGACCGAACGTTCAGGCGAAGATTGCGTCGTGCCCGTCCGCGCCCGAGGGTTCGCCTCGGGCTTCCTCGTTCGGCGTGGGCGCGCACACGGACAGCGGGTACCTCTCGCTGCTGCTGCAGGACGACGTTGGGGGACTGCAGGTCCAGAACGGAGACGGGGAGTGGATCGACGCGCGTCCAATCGACGGCACGCTGGTGGTAAACCTCGGCGAGATGTTGCAGCTCAGGACGCGGGGGTACTACCTGGCGACGCCGCACAGGGTGGTTTCCAAGGCGTCCGGTGCGGGGTCGCCGTCGCGGCTGAGCGTGCCCTACTTTTGGAATCCACGTCTGGACGCGGTGATCGAACCGATGGAGAGCCTTCCGGAGACGCTGACGTGGCTGAGGCCGGAGCCGGAGGACGTCGCGGAGACAGGATCGCACGGCTCGGGAGGCAACAGGCTGATCGGTGAGTACGGGTTGAACGCCCTGAAGTCGCTGGCCAGGTCCCACCCCGAGGTGATGGCGCGGCACCACCCGGACCTGGAGGTGATGCGAGACGGGTCCGTGGTGCGACGCGCTCCGCGTCGATGATTTAAGAGCGTCGGAAGGATCGCGAGCTGACCCTTTAGGTTGTTAAAGTGATGAGGACGATGACACTCAGAGAGGAGTCGAGTCCATCTCCACCTTCTCCGCGCCGTCCCGAACGTTCGTGTCCACCGTCGCCGCGGGAGCGTCGCCTTCGTTCGCCGCGGCGGCTGGAGACTCCTTCGGCTCCTTCGACTGCTTCGGCTCCTTCGGCTCCTTCGGCTGCTTGGGCGGCTTGGGCGCCTTGTGTTCGGTGTTCACGGCGGACATCGCCTTGTCAAGTCCGTCCACGAGCACCCCCCTCACCGCGTCGCACGCCTTGGCCCACGTCCCCTTGCTCTCCAGCTCCGTCGCCTCGTCGTCTCCGAACTTGGTGAGGACGTGGTCGTACACCTCGACTCCGGGTTTCGGCCGACCGATGCCGAACTTGACCCGCGCGAACACCTTATCTCCGCACACCTCGTCTATTATGTTGCGTATGCCGTTGTGCCCGCCGTGTCCGCCTTTGCCCTTGAGCTTGATCGCCCCCACCGCCGTGTCCAGGTCGTCGTACACCACCAGCAGGTTGGAGTTGGGGATCTTGTACCATCGGCACAGCGATCGGACCGACTCGCCGCTGAGGTTCATGTACGTCTGGGGCTTCGCGAGGAGCACGGGGACCCCCGCGATCTTACCGACTCCCACCTTCGCGCGGTGCCTCGCCGCGTCCGTCCACGATATGCCCTCCGACCGCGCCAGGATGTCCAGCACGTCGAACCCCGCGTTGTGCCTGGTGCCCTCGAACCTGGAACCCGGATTGCCGAGGCCGACGAGGAGCCAGCGGCCGGGCTCGGCAACGCCCGCGCCCGCGGATCCGTGGCCGCGCACCCTCTCTATCAGGCGCATCGGCGCGGTCACCACCTTGCGGACCACCGCGAGCAAGCCCATGGGCGCCGGCACGCGTGGCCAACTGCCTCGCCAACACTGTCCATCCTCCACCACACGACAAACGTAAATACGGCCCGCCGACTTCCGCCGACACGCACACATGGGCGCAGCGCTGTCCACTCGCAAGGGCCGGGAGTCGAAGTCCGGCCCGACTTCGGGCGTCGTCAACCCGCAACAC
>MDTE01071751.1_pt1 | contig 13353 bp, 5 predicted proteins | sample 811231 | NCBI WGS metagenome assembly MDTE01 (sample SAMN05326651, study PRJNA326480) | marine metagenome | isolation source: seawater | place: Indian Ocean: Red Sea | collected 2010
CTTCACTAAACACAACTCGCGCAAATGTATATGTGAGAGGCAATTTCTCAGATATGGATCCAATGGGTCCACCGATGCGGCCTCATGAGTCAGATCTTTTGTTATTGTCAGATGATGATAATGACAATGTTTTTACTAGAATGGATACTCTTCTTACTGGAAAACATTACCACTACACATACGTGATTGTGGCGGGGTCGGATACCATAGAAGCGGGTCCTGGAGATAACTGTGGACCAACGGGTAGTTCACCTTTTCAGCCAGACTACGAGCTTGATCTCGTAGATCCGGTAGTGAATCCGCCTGCAGAGACAGTTTGTTTTGCCTCTTGCCACGAGTGTGGCTGGTTACCAAACCTTGTGCTAACTCTTGATGTATGTCAAGACACCGCGCCTACAAGCGTTGAAATAAGAATCATTAATTGGGATCTTGTAACGGGTACCGACGTGATGGGCACCGACACAATGGTCACAATGGTCATGGACACTGTAGACACAACTCATTATACCTACACTTTTAGTCCTTACCCCGCAAATCCAATGAAATATCAATATGTAGTTAATGGAGTTGCTGAAAACCTGATGGATGATATGGATGAGGGATATGGAGGCTGTGCTACTGAAGGAGGTTTAAGATATTGGGAAGTTGGACATCCGCTTGACCTAATGGAAACATTCAGCTCTTGTGTTCCGTGTGGTTGGACCCCGAACGAGTCAAATCTTGTTATCAATGAGATTCACTATAACCCAGCTGGGGCACAAGGATCTGACTTGGCCTGGGAATTTTTGGAGCTTGTGAACGTAGGAAGCACTCCTTTTAATATGGACGGTGTAAAGTTTACCCAAGGTGTGAACCACGAGTTCGGCGCTATTCATATTCAGCCAGACTCATTTTTAGTTGTAGCTATCACAGATACACTACAAACATTAGGAGTTGTAGATACTGTTGTAGTATGGACAAGTGGTGCGCTAAGTAACGGAGGTGAAGATATTGAACTGGTTGATAGTAACGGCGTTGTGCTTGACTATGTTGACTATGAAGATGGGATTAACAACTATGGAGACTGGGGAAGATTGCACGATGGTGGAGGAACATCTCTTGAGCTCAAAAAAGTTCGCGCTGGCAGTATGTATGCGTCAATTGAAAACCAGTATGCTGACAGTTGGACGTCAACTACTTACCGTGGTACCCCTGGAAAACCAAACAAAGACGGTAGCGAAGAGCCTATGATTACTACCATAAAAGAAATTCAACAAACCTCAGACACCCTCGGATTTTCTGATTTTGAAGGTAAGTTCGTGGAGGTTCGCGGCGTTGTAACCGGGAACGATGAAATCGGGCCTGTATATTCATCTTTTACCGTTCAGGATTTCGGATCAGATAGCGATCAGCCAGGAGGTCAACAGTGGTCTGGTATATATGCGTTCTTCGGAAGCCCTGAGCTCAGTCTCGGTGATCATGTTATCGTGAGAGCATATGTTGCTGAATACAGAGGATATGGATCTTTAGGAGACCCGAATCAGTCTATGACAATATTGATAGCCGGAAGCGTTGAGATAGATCACCATATGGAGCCGATGGAAGAAGCTCCACCAGCGCCAAGATTGCCGATCGCCATTGCTGGATCAGAGCCTTGGGAAGGCGTCAGGGTAGAGGTCAGAGGGACAGTTACCGCAACAGCTGTCTTTGACTCAGACGCAGACGACTATAACTATGGAGAATGGACTCTTACAGACTCAACAGGGTCTATTAATGTAAACGACAGATATGTGATAACCGATCCGATGTTGGGAATGCCAATGGAAGTAACTGGACCAATTAATCACTGGGCTGGAACCTCAAATACGGCTCCGGTGTGGAAGATTGAACCAGCAGACGAACATGATCTTGCTGGACCACCGCATATTGTTCACGTGCATGATGTACCAGCTGATCAAGGTGGGAGAGTGTATCTCCATTTTAGATCTGCTTATGGTGATCAGGCAGGTGATGGATCTGGTGTTGGATACACAATCTTAAGGTTTGATGGTGGCCCTGGGCCGAACAATCAAGAAGCAGTTGTGGTCGCTTCTGGCGATGCTTGGGGTGCTTCTGAGTACGCTTACGAAGTTTCCACTCATAGAGATTCTACAGGGAACACACCCGGCGAAATGGGAATGACTAGGTTTCAGGTTGTTGCAAATATGCCTGAAAGAGTTTTCTTATCTAATATGGCAATGGGCTTTTCTGTTGACAATATAGCACCTGGTATTCCAATGGGACTGATTGCAGAGGCAGGGGAAGGTCAAAGTATCTTGCTAACCTGGGATCCAGTTGAAGCTGAAGACCTAACTCATTATGTGGTCTACAGAAGCACAGAAGCGAATACAGAAGAGTGGGAAGTTATAGGAGAAAGCTCTCATGCTTCCTATTTAGATGAGGGAGTTGTGCCAGGAACATATACCTATGCTGTTGAGGCATTTGATGCGGTAAACGGCAGTGGAATCTCAGAGTCTTCAAGCGTGCTGCTTTCCAACGATGGTAAGGTAAGCTTCGTTCCAGAAGAGTTCGCTCTATATGAAAACTATCCAAACCCATTTAACCCTGTAACTAATATTGTCTATGATATCCCAGAGATGGCCGATGTTTCAATCACCATTTTTAATATCAAAGGACAGAGAGTAAACACTCTTGTTCAGGGTCAGCACCAGCCAGGCCGCTATAAGGTCTTGTGGAATGCTGTAAACGATTATGGACAGCCGCTTGCATCTGGTATGTACATTTACATGATCAGAGCCGGTGACTTCACTAGCATTAAAAAGCTGATGCTGCTAAAATAATAGTAATTCTCAGGGAGAGGGTGTATAGAAACCCTCTCCCTGAAACCACAGCCTAGACAGGCTCTTTAACCATTGTCTGTTTTCAATATATATGTTTATCCTAAGAAATCAGCCCAAGGTACAAACAAAAACATACTTGGTATTTTTTATCTTATTGTGTAGCCTGTCCTTTTCACAAACCTATATCCCTGACACAAGAGTAGAAATGAGTGTAAATGGTCATCTACTAACGCTACCCTATTTATCTAATCATGACCTGTATATACCTAATTACCAGACAAAGCTGGCTGTTATATCTATACATGGAGACAGCAGGAACGGAGACTCGCATTATGATATATTAAGGAGCGTTGCTCAGGAACAATCTCTGATTGATAGTACTGTAATTATTGCGCCCTTCTTTTTAACTCAGGATCATTTGGGTCTGTTTCAGTTAGACTCCACCTGTTTATATTTTTCAACCTCAAACTGGAATGCTGGTTATAAATCCAGAACGACAGGAGAAAACCCCCGTCCAGAGAAAATCAGTTCTTTTTCTGTTCTGGATACAATCATAACCGCCCTTATAGATAACAATCCCAACCTCAATAAAATTGTTATGGCAGGTCATTCCGCTGGCTCACAGATGGTGGTTCGATATGCTGCAGGTAATCATTTGACTAAGAACCTTGAGATCCCAGAAGCAATTGATATTCAATATGTTCCGATAAACACATCGTCCTTTCTTTATATGGATAACGCCAGAGTTGTTGATGAAGATACAGATGATTTGCAATTTGAGCCACCAAGCGATTGCTATACCCACAATTATTATAAATATGGACTGGATAATTTGCCTCAATATATGGTTGAAACTGGGGTTGAACAGATACGCAGTCAGTATTTTGATACAAGGGTTATCTATCTTGTTGGAGAATATGACGGAAGCGGATACACCGGAAGTTGTAACCGAGATACTCAGGGATCCAATATTTACAAACGGACTCACAATTATTTTTCCTATCTTGAATATTTTTATGATGAGAATGTTTATGCCAAACACAGTATGGGAATTGTGCCGGGCGTTGGACACAATTATGATCAAAGCGTTCAATCAGAGTGTGGTAAGAAAGCAATATTTGGAATTGGGGACTGCGATGAAATAGAGGCAAAGAATAAAAAGTTAAGAATTTCTTTGAAGCTTTGTGAGCCGGATACGGCTGAAACAGTAACCATATCTAGCCCTGCCTGGAGTTGGCAAACCGGACTCGATATAGTGGCCAGTCAGGATCCGAATAATGACAGTCTCTGGAGCGTAATTATTGAGCCCCCACCATCTCAATCGCTAGAATACCTTTGGAAAGTTAATGGCCAAAAAGAAGATCTGATTCTTTTTGATGAACTAACAAATGAATGGTTAGGTCATTGTGTCGGATCAACAGACTCATCTAGCTACGCTTACAGGCTTTGGTCACCAGACTCGTCTCATTTTATCAGCCAAGAATATGGTTCCTGCTCAGGATGTGAGGCGACTCTTGCAATCTACGAAAGAGAAACAATAAATGAGCACACTAAAGAAATACGTTCATATCCTAATCCGTTTAATAACCAGACAATTATAACGTTCTTTATAGATGAACCTGGAGACTATTCAGTTAATATTTACAATCTAATTGGAAAAAGTATATTCACTAAAAGCAAAACATTTGAGGGCGATAAAGAAGTAAGTTTTGTGATAGATTTTAATACAAAAAAAGTATCGAGTGGTGTTTACTATTATCATATTCAGTCTGATAATTTTCTTAAAAAAGGTAAGCTTTTATTTTTAAAATGATTCAAAAGAGGTAAGAATGTTGAAAAAAGTATATTTGTCCTTTTTCGTTTTAACTCAATTAATTGCCGGTGATCCAATTATCAGCAATTGGTACATAGGCACCCGGGTCTCTGGCGGAGGGCCCTATAATCACTACATGGAAATAGTAAACCCGACAAGCGCTCCGATTGATCTTTCTGAATATGCAATCATCAAAGGCCACGGCCAGGAACAGAACAGAATTGGACCCCCTGAATGGGGCAATGAGCTTACAAACAGCGGAGAATCGTTTTTCCGGTTCCCTGCTGTCGTCCTATTTCCGGGCCAGACTTATTCGATTTCTAGAAAAACAATCTCTCATCTAGCGCTTACAGCAGCTGCGGATACTGTGTTAGATGGAGACTGTGTGTTGGGGGTTAGTGGCGATGACGCGGTCGGGCTCTTTAAGGGGCCAGGAATAAATGCATCTGAGGTTCTCGCAGTGACAGACAGTATACCCATTGACGCGATTGGAAGCCCCTACTATGATCCTGGAACCAGCTGGCAAATTTCAGGCGAGATTGGACCGCCAAATAGTACCGGAACCTCATACTATGGCGTATCACGGTTTGCAATTGTTCAAAGAAAATCTGGCGTATGTATTGGAAACCAGGGAGACTGGGACGTCTCCAGAGGGTGTTTTGAAGAAGACTGTGATAACGATAGCATTGCGACTGCGTTTGAGCTCTCAGAGTGGAATATTATTGCCTGCTACTGGCCTGATGAAGATGGCAACTCCGGTCCAGGATACGAACCAGAAAACCCAGACGCAGCTGTGGATGTAGACTCAATGAATGCCTATACATGCGAATGTCTCTATGATGGAAACAATCTGCACCCAGAAGCGAACTCAGGTCCAGACCAGATCGTTCCCGCTGGAACCGAGTTTACCCTAAAGGGCTCTGCGAGTAGTGACCCAGAGGATGGAATTCAGACATATTATTGGGTTCAGATTGCCGGTGAAAGGATTAACATTCCTGATCCAGGGAGCGAAGAAATCAATCTTTCTGCTCCAGATAGTCTTGACACGTTGAGCTTTGTTTTACATGTAATAGATGACGGCTTTGCCAGAGATACAGATACTGTCCATGTTTTTGTGGTGGAGCAAACGGTTGGTGTAATTGGTGAAAAAGAAAGCCTACCTGAGAATTTTAAGATAATCGGTAACTATCCCAATCCGTTTAATCCAGGCACAACAATATCTGTTGAAGTTTTATCGCAAGGTAAAATTGATCTCCTTATATATGACACAGCAGGTAGAAAAATTATTCAAAAGAATATGGGTATTCTTTCAAAAGGGCTTCATAATGTCTACTGGAATGGACAGGATGAAAGCGGCAGGGGCTGTCCTAGTGGAATATATTTATATGAGTTTCGAAAAAATGGGGTGTCTGTTTTTAATAAAATGTCATTGCTTAAATAACTTATAGATAAAAAAACCAATTGCAGTGAAAAAGTACATCTTTATCGGTCTTGTTTTTTTGGTGAAAGCCTCCTCTGTATTCGGCCAAGAAGATCAATTCAATGTAATCCGAATTAACGGCAAGGTTACGGATATTTCTGGTACTCCATTAGTTGGCGCAAACGTTTTAATCTTGGATACTGAGTATGGAGCATCATCTAGTCTAGCTGGGGAATATTTAATATCAATGCCGGGACAGGTTCTAAATCAGAATTCAGTTATCATACTTGCATCTTATATGGGCTATAAATCAAAACGGGATACGATAACCATCTCTAGTGAAAGTGAAATCAGAAAAGACCTTATCTTATCCCCGGATGTTCTTGGTCTTGAGACAGTAGTGGTCACGGGACTTGGTGGAGATATGGAGCGGAAAAAGCTAGGAGTTTTGATCGAATCTATCCGTCCAGAAGCAGCCAAAAAATCAGGGGAAACTAATATTGTTACTGCTCTTCGGGGTAGCGTTCCTGGTTTGGAAATAAGAAAGACTAGCGGAGACGCCGGCACCAATGCATACTTTCGTATCAGGGGAACAGGAACTATAAGCGGGGGACATGAGCCTTTAATTGTGGTTGACGGAAGCCCCATAAACTCGAGTACCCGAACTGTGGGGGGCGATGAGGGTGTTCAGAGTCCACGAAACAGATCAGAGGCCTCAAGCAGAACATCTGATCTTAATATCGACGACATAGAATCAATTGAGGTTCTCAAAGGAGCCGCGGCCTCTGCGATCTACGGTTCTCGCGCATCAAATGGAGTTATTCTAATTACAACAAAAAGTGGAAAAACAGGAAAAACACAAATTACATACAAGACCCAGTTTGGGATTTCAAGCGTAAATAAAAATTATCCGCTTCAGCAGAGATTTGGACAAGGAGCAGGTGGAAATTATTTAGAAAGCTCAACCTTTTCATGGGGCCCACCCCTTAATGTAAAGGGAGCTCCGTGGTACAACTCTACAATAAAACAGGATTCGGTTTATGACCATCTGTCATCCATATCGGATGTTGGATACAGCCAGGAACAAAACATTATCGCATCTGGTGGAACCGAAAGAACAACTTTTTACTTGTCTTTCGGTCGCACATATGAAAAATCACACTGGATCAATTACAGTAAATATAAGGATATAGTCCCAACCACATTCGGACACAAGCCAACGAGGGAGGTTCCTTCTGACTATACTCGATACTCTATCCGCCTTAAGGGTAGCCACCTGTTGCGAAAGGATCTCACAATTAATAGTAGCATATCTTACGTAAGGGTTAAAACAAATAATATTGCCAGATCACACACAACAGACGGATTAGGCAGGGGACTCTTAAGCACTCCTCCAGACTTTAATCTTTTGCCCTATCTAAACCCATCTAGCCTCTATCACCGCTCTTCAACAAATGAAAACCCAACATCTCCTCTTGGTCCGCATTCATGGAACAATCCTTACTGGGTGCTTTTTGAAATGAAACAAGGACAGGAGCTAAACAGAGCCTTTGGTAATATTAAGCTTGATTATAAGCCGACTAAATGGACCACGATCAGTTATAATTTAGGTGCTGATTATAGCTACGACAAAAGGCTTGATCTTTTGCCAATAGGGACCTATCGAAACGGTGGAGAGGGACGAATGTTTCGAAACCTAAACAATAGTCTGGAGTGGGATACTAATCTGATTTTGAGGGTCGATGGGGAATCTCTATTTGGTGTTCCCGCAAATTTGACAATGGGCCATAATCTCAATAGTCGCTCCTCAAATACGATAAAAAACCTTGCAAATGAACAGATCGTAATAAATTACTATCAGCCTGAAAACTATAACAGCCAGACTATAACAGAATATGTTTCTCTGATGAACACAGAATCTGTTTTTGGGCAACTAACCTACGATCTATTTGATCAGCTGTATATTACTGCCGCTCTGAGGCGTGACGGGTCCTCTACTTTTGGGCCGTCAGACAGGCAGCATATGTTTAGAAAGTTTAGCGCAGCGTGGGACTTCACAAAGCGATTTCGGATACCTTATTTGAGCTTTGGAAAAATAAGATCAGCTTTTGGAGAAGCAGGAGAGCAGCCGGAAGTTTACAGTATTTACTCTGGTTATTTGTCTGACAACATAGGCTATTTCGGGAGCAAGGTTAACCTCGGCCAGTCTGGGGTATATAACGGAGTCTTAGGCTATGTGTCAGACTCACGCCTTGGAAACAGCGCGATTCGCCCGGAACGAAGAATAGAACAAGAATTTGGTCTTGACCTCGAATTTTTGAATAATCGCCTTGGCATAGCCCTAACCGGATACAACGCAAAAAGCAGTGACGTTATCTTTACAATGGACATGGCCCCATCCACTGGCTCTGATAGATATACTGCCAACGGCGCTGTCATCCGAAATAAAGGATTAGAGATGACTGTTAATGGAAAAATAATCGAAAAAAAAGGACTTATCTGGACTTCAAGATTTATTTATGCTCATAATAATAATTTGCTAATGGAAATGAATGGGGTAACCTCGGAGGATGTAAAAAACATGGAACAAAGCGGAGTTCCTATTGATCAACTTTCTAAGTTTACCTTTACCGCTCCCGGACGCGAGATTGGGGAGTTTAGAGGGTATAGCTGGGCCCGGTTTGGGCATAGTATCATTGCAACGGATACAGACGAAGCGGGAAACACCATCAATGTAAACATAGACTCTGTATATGCTGGTCAATGGAACCAAAATGACGTTTATATAAGAAGAAACGGACTGCCAGATGTGGGATGGAGAAACTCTGATGGTTCATCAGGGGGTTACTTGTGGAGTGGGTATAGCCCTAATCCTGACTGGACAGGAAGTTTCTATAATGAGCTAAAGATTTCGAACAACATACGTATATCTGCGTTGGTTGACATCAGTTCAGGCGGACATATCGTGAACTACACAAAAAACAAATTAAATGAGGTTGGGACCCATGTTGAAACGGAAGGCAGATACCATAGTAGCTTTGATGATGAACGTTGGCATGGCTATGAGGAGGGAGTTTCAACAGAATGGGGCAGAGGAAAAATGAGTAGCTTCCTGGATAATGGGCACGAGGCAATTGGACCTGGTGCTGATGAGATAATTAAATTTGATGAAACTTTTTACACCACAATTATGGGAACTGCAAAAGATATAATTAACAATATTGAGGACGCCAGCTATGTAAAGCTTAGAGAGATCTCAATATCATACCGGTTCGATGGAAAAAAATTAAAAAACCTGGGAATCCAAAATTTAGACCTGAGGTTAAGCGCACGAGATCTTTACACCTGGTCAAAGTACTCAGGGTGGGACCCGGAAACAAATATGATGCAAAACAGAATATCCGGAGAGGACTACTTTAATCAGCCACAGACGAGAGGCGCAAACATTACAGCAACAATCCAATGGTAAAAAAATGAGACTCCGATTATACCTGTTAATATTTTTGTGCATATCTGCCTGGTCTTGCGAGGGGTTCCTTACGGGAGACATGCTTGATAACAACCCTAATAAAGTTGACTCCGTAGATCAAATATCTCCGGAGGCTCTCTTTGCGGGATCTCAGGTAACAATGTATGGCTTTATGGAGGGGTATTTAAATCGTCTCGTTTCCATGTTTATGCAGCAGGTTGCTGGGCAATTATATAGCCACTCAGATGACTATAAGTGTGGTCCCGTCGATTGGAGAGTTGATAGTAGATGGTCGGACCTTTATGGTACCGGAGGGCTAGTGGATATTCGGACAATACAAGATAAAGCAAGAGAACAGGAAAAATATGTTCTGCTTGGAATTGCACAAATTTGGGAGGCGTTTCTTTTTAGTACCGCAGCAGATCTTTGGGGAAAGGTTCCCTACTCTCAGGCTGTAGACTCTAGGTACCCCGAACCAAAGTTTGATAGCCAAAGAGAAATTCACGAAACCGCTGTTGACCTGATCGAAAAAGGAATTTCAAATATTGAAAAGGACCAAGAGTTTAAAAACCTAAACGATTTTACATTTAGTGGAGACCGGTCAAAGTGGATATCAGCCGCCAGGACCCTGCAAGCTAGAATACGATTAAACTGGGCAGAGGTGGATGGTCCTGTTGCATATCAAGAAGCCCTTGAATATGCTAATCAGGGAATTTCTGATGTATCTGGTGCCAGCGATTGGAAGCCTCTCCATCGAAGTGGGAGTAACAACGAAGAGTCTATGTGGGCGCAGTTTTTTGAAGAAAACCTGTATGTAATGGGAGCTGGTAAATTACTAGTAGATTTGCTGAAAAAAGATAATGACACAAGATTACATATTTACTTTGACTCATTATCTGCATTTAACGATAGTGTGGTTGGAATTTCTCCGCTCAGTGCGGTTCCACCTTATGCGTCGCAGCTTAACACTAACGCAGTAGGTTCCGAGGACTGGGGAGTAGGGTGGATATCATGGCACGAAAATCAGTTCATTATCGCAGAATGCAAACTAGCAATGGGACTGGATTCTGAGGCTCTTATGGCTTTAAACAACACACTCTATGAGATCGAAAAAAGATGGCAATCCTATGATCCTGTCTGCTCTTTACCTAGGTACTCCGAAATATCTGGTGAAAAGCTCCTTGAGGCAATTATGAATGAGAAATACAAAGCATTATTTTTAAACATGCAGACTATTTCAGACTGGAGAAGAACCGGATATCCAAAGTTCGTTGATATTTCTGGAAACTCAACTGAGTGTGAAGGGGGAACACCAAGAAGAATACTATACCCAGAGTTAGAGAAAAAGACAAACAGCAACACTCCACAGGGAGATTCGATCTATGACCGGGTCGAAAATGATCCAAGCTAACGTGCATAATTAAAAAATAGAACTATGAAACCTAGACAGAAAGTTGGAATGGTTGCGGGGGTATCCGTTTTTCTACTGCTCCTTGCTTTACCAGAACCCGAGGGGATGAATCCGCTTGCTATGCGCGCAGCAGCCGTTTCGCTGTTGATGGCAATTTTTTGGGTTACGGAAGCGATCTCAATTTTTGCTACCTGTTTTATACCGATTGCCCTTTTTCCTTTGCTTGGAGTTCTTGGGCCAAAACAAATTGCTGGGAGCTACGGGCACCACATTGTTTTGCTTCTGTTGGGTGCATTTTTTGTGGCAAAGGCTATTGAAAGCTGTAACCTTCACAAGCGCATTGCTCTTTTTACAATTAAGATTATTGGAACTAGTCGAGCAAAAATAATGTTAAGCTTTATGATTGCGTGCTCCTTTTTATCCATGTGGACATCCAATAATTCAACGACTCTAATGATGCTTCCAATTGGATTGGCAATTCTGAGCCGAGAACAAGAGATGGGCTCAGAAAATGCAAACTTTGCCTCAGCGTTAATGCTTTGTATCGCATACTCTGCAAGCATTGGCGGTACGGGAACCTTAGTTGGGACACCACCTAACCTGTTGTTCGTAAGCACTATGAGGGAACTGTTCCCAGAGTCGCCTGATATCAACTTTATAGACTGGCTAAAAATTGGGATCCCTTTTGTAGTTTTTTTTATTCCTGTAGCTTGGATTTACCTGGTGAGGTTTTTTGATGTTAGTGGAGACTTACATGGATCATCCGATATTATAAATAAAGAATATGACGACCTTGGTCCACTTTCTGAGGCTGAAAAAAAAGTCCTTACGATAGTTGTCTTTTACGCGCTCGGATTTGTTTTTAGAAGTTGGTGGTCAGGTCTTTTGGGGGTTGAGCAATTTGCAAAAGATTCAACCGTAGCTTTTGGCGCATCCATTCTTTTATTTTCTCTTTCGAGCGGCGAAAAAGATAATACAGGGAAAGCGACCCGTTTGTTAGAGTGGGAGGACGCCAAAGAAATACCCTGGGGAATCGCCATGATGATAGGGGGCGGTCTTGCAATTGCTGCTTCATTTAAGTCATCAGGGCTTGTGGACTGGATTGGAAATACAATTAGCCTTGAAGGAATACCTATTGTTATGGTGGTTTTTTTAGTGGTCCTTGGGATGGTTTTTCTTACAGAGGTAAATTCAAACACCGCAACCACTGCTGTATTTCTTCCTGTTTTGGCAGGGCTTGCTAAGGCGGGAGGATTTCATCCTTTTTTTCTTATGGTTCCTGCGACTATCGCCGCATCCTGTGCGTTTATGCTTCCTTCTGGAACAGGGCCTAACGCAAGCGTCCTTGCTAGCGGTAAGCTGTCTATTCCTCAAATGGCAAAGGCGGGGATTGGACTAAACCTCATTGTTGTTGTTGCAATAGTTTTATTGTTATACGCAGTTATTATCCCTGTTTTTGGCATAGGGGAGAGTGCCCCCAGTTGGATCTAAGAACTTAAAAACCAAAATGGAATCCAGAAAAGCATGAATTTCAATCTTGGTCTTGACCCTATTATTATCTTTTCCTACATTTAGTTAAGTAGAAGGCGTGAAATCGCCTTTTTTGTGTCTTATTCCACATACAACCAGCGCCAAAAAAAATTAAATAATGCAGGAGACTATCAGCCCCACTCTTGTAATAATAAATGAATGTTACAAAATAAAGGAGCATCATCGATGATCAGAACGCTAAGGTATTTTGCCACACTTTTTTTAATCACATCAATCACAACGCCCCACCTTTTTGCAGCTAAAGCAAATGGTTATAAAACCCTTGCCCAACAGCGTGAAATGGAAACAAAAGCAAAAAATGAAACCCTCCCAAGTATTTTGGAAGGGTCAGGCCAGGAGCAGAAATCTAACAAGATTAAAGTTGAGGATTTAAAACCATATAATGGTTTCATTGGCGTTAAAAAGACCAAGGTTCAAAATATTCCTAATACAACATCTGGAGATGTAATTCGTCTTATCCAAGCCATTGAATCTTCAGTAGGCCTAGAAAGGCAGGTTGCGCTTGACAAATTAAATGCGTCCCTTCAAGAGCTGGACTACCAGTCTTTATCTTCGCTCCACAAGTTAACAGAATCTCCTTTGCTTGAGCAGCACTTGTATAATGCTTGGCTAAATACGGATCGTTCAGCGAGCTTAATTAGATCACACTCAGGTTCAGAGTCTGAACCAAATAATAGTTCCTCAACAGCCAGCACACTTCACGATACAACCAAAGCATATTTAACCGCCTTTGATGAGGACTGGTATACCTTTACAACGACAGGGGCTACCGATATGGTAATTGAAACAGCTGCAGGGTCTGGGGTTGACAATGTTGGTGATACTAAGCTCTATCTTTATGGGAATCCAGATTCAACATACCTTGCTTAC
>MDTE01112238.1_pt1 | contig 13353 bp, 7 predicted proteins | sample 811231 | NCBI WGS metagenome assembly MDTE01 (sample SAMN05326651, study PRJNA326480) | marine metagenome | isolation source: seawater | place: Indian Ocean: Red Sea | collected 2010
ACGACGGGGTCGCACACCGTCGCCAAAATCGCGTTCGACGACGACGACGATTATCACGACGACGACGACGACCGATTCTCGGGTGCGACGCGGGTCCCTAAAAGAGGGTGCACCGGGGCGAGTCCGGTGTGCACGGCGGCGTGCGTTGCGAGCGACGGGTCGTTGTTCGTCGGCGACTCGCGCGGCCGCGTGTGGCGGTCTCCCATGCGGGTCGGCCTCGAGACGAACGGGGGCGCGGTGCCGACGCTGGCCAAGTGTTGCGACGCCCTGCCCGCCGGCGAGGCGGTCACCGCCGTTCGCGCGCTGCCGGGCGGGAGGCTGTTCGTCGGGGGAGCGAGGCGCGCGAGGGTTTGGATCAATGCGCTGAGCGGGGTCGGGTGGGAGGAGGTGGGCGAGCTCGAGCTCGACGGCGCGGTCGTGGCGGCCAACTTCGACGCGGGAAGTTCCGGGAGGAGGGGCGCGACGGGATCAAACCCTAGCCCTAACCCTAAACCCGAACCGTGGGGCGTCGTCACGACGTCCGCCGGGAGCGCGTGGCTCGTGGAAATCGCCACCGGCACGGCGAGGGCGCTGGTGCAGGCGCACCCGCTCGACGTGGCGCACTGCCGCGTCGAGACGCTGGGCCACCGAACGGCGTTGGCGACGACGTCGGTGGACGGCACCGCGCGCGTCTGGGACTGCGCCGCGGGCGCGAAAGTTCTCGAGGTACACGCCGACGTCTCCGCGAGAGGAACGAGAGCCACGCGAGCGGTCACGTCGCCCGACGGGACGAGGCTCTGCATGGGGTGCGGCGACGGCGGCGTCGCCGTCGTCGTCGTGGGCGCCGGCGTCGGAGGCGCGGCTCCGGGCGTCCAGGGACCCGTTCGACACGCGCGCGCGCACCCGTCGGGCGCCGCGGTGGTGCACGCGTCTTTCCTCCGAACGACGGCTTCGTCGTTCGCGTCTGGACCGCAGTCCGAACCGGTTCCTCGGCTGCTCACCGTCGCCGCGGACGGGTCGATATCCCTCACCGACGTCGTGCGGTGCGAGTCGAGCCAGCTGTTCCCGGGGCTGAGCAACGCGGACGCCGCGAGCGACCCGGTGGTGGCCGCCGCCGCGTCGGAACCCGCCGTCGGCGCCGGCGAAGTCCTCGTCGCCCTCGCCAGGGCGTCGAGTTTACAGACGGTGTCGGTCGCGGTCGGGACCAAGTCCGAGCTCCGGTCCACGTTCAAGCCGACGCCCCGGGGCACGTACGTCACCGCGCCGGGGATGTGCGCGTGGTCGGAGACGCGCAGAGGTGTGTGCTACTACGCGTCTCGAGCCACGGGCGGGCGGTTGGTCCAATTCGACGCCACCCGAGGCGAGGCAATCGCCGTCGTGGATTGCGACGCCGGGGCGGGTGTCGGCGGGCCGTGGTGCGTCGCGGTGACGGAGCGCGCGGGGATGGACGCGTTGGCGGTCGGTACCGCGCGCGGCGTCGAGTTTTTGTCGGTGAACGCGGACGGGGTCGTCTCCGGCGGAGTTTCCGGAAAAGAACGGAGCGGGACGTGCGCGATGTCGAACGGCGCGAGGCACGTGGCGTGGACGGAGGACGGGGCGGACGCGTGGGTGTGCAGCGGGACGTGCGCGTACCTGATCGCCGACCCGTTCGGTCAGCTCGAAAGTAACCGATGAGGGTGAGTCGTTTCAACCGATGTACGAAGGTGCCTTCGCGTGTGTTAAAATGTCACCAGTCTCTGGGCGCGTTTGCCTGCCGAGGCGCGTTTCTGCCCCGCTGTCCCATCCTAGACCCTCCCCCGCGCCCGTTCTCCCTCCCCGCCTCCCCGCCACCGCCCGTCGCGCGCTCGTAGTCGCTCCTCAGCGCCGCGCGTCGCTCCGCGTCCGTCTTGGAGGCGGGCGCGGCGTACGAGTAGCCCGGCTGTCCCTTTGGCCGGATGTTCAGCGCGGGCACCGGCTGCTCGCGTTGCCTCGGCGGTGGCGCCAGGCCGTAGTCGCTCACGTCCGAGTCCGAGTCGCCTCCCATCATGAACTTCTCCATCTCGATCTCCGCCGCCGTCTTGCCCGCGCGCGACGGGTCGTTCATCAAACGGCGCACGGGCGACGGCGTCTCAGCCTCCTTCGCCATCCGCCGGAACGATTTCTTCTCTACAAACGCGTCGAGATCCTCCTCCATGCTGGCCATGCCGCCGGAGTACCGATCGTGTCGCACCTTCGTCGAGTTCGCGCGCGCTTCGTCGAGCTCGTCCATCTGCCACGGCTTCTTGGTCCGGACGGGCGGGGGCGGTTGGGACGGTTGGGACGGTTGGCGCTGTCGGGGCGGTTGGTGTTCCTCGTCGCTCTCCTCTTCGCTCTCCGAGTACTTCCCCCGGGGTCGGCCCGCGCGTCGCTCCCGCTGCTCGATCGCGGCTTTACGCCGGAACACCGCCATGCCAACGTTCTCCGTCTTCGCCCCCGTCTTGCCCACGCGCGGCTCGCCGCGCGCGACGCCGTCTCGCTCGGTCGTCCGTCGCGGCGCTTCCTTCGGTTTCGTTCTTTTCCCGCCTCCGCCGCCGAAGAGGCTCTCGTCGTCCGCTCGGTCGGCTCGCAGCGCGCGCGGCTCGTCGCCGTGCCGCGTGTCGCTCGAACACATCGCCAGGTCGATCAGCTCGTCCAAGTTACCAGCCGCGCGCACCTCCGCGTACATGCGAGCGCACGGTCCCGCGAGCGCTTCCAACTTTTGCCACAGGTCAAACGCGGGAGACATGAAGTGCTGGTACTTCTTCATCAACCGGGTGAACTCTTTGATGCCGATCTCGCCGTCTCCGTCGGCGTCCATGTCGCGTATGATGGAGTCGATGCCCTTGGCGAAACCCCCGACGCCGCCAAAGTTGGAGAAGCCTCGGCCGACGCGGTCGTCGGTGTTGAACTTCTCCCCTCCTCTCCGGTGCTCGCCCCCGCGCATGTAGGTGCTCTTGAGAACGCGCACGAACTCGTCCTTGGTCAGCGAGCCGTCGTCGTCGACGTCGAAGAGCCTCCACGCGAAGTATATGTGGTCGCCGCGTCCTCTCCTGGCGCCGAACTGCGATAGGCAGACGACGTACTCGAAGACACTCATCTGACCGTCGCCTGAGAGGTCGAAGAGCTGCACGAGCCTCGGGAGGAACGGGTTGCGTCGCTCGATGTCGAACTGGCGCGCGAACTCGCCGAGGTCGACGTGCCCGTCCCTGTTGGTGTCCGCCTGGCGATACAGCTTCAGCACCGCGCTGACGGTGCCGCGCGTGCATCCCAGTCGCTGCGCGCGGAGGCGGGTGGAGGTGCGGTCGTCAGAGAGATGCGTCGCGGGATGCGTCGGGGAGACGAGCCGGCCGAGGGTGACATCGGGCGGAGCCCCGGGGGCGGGGACGCACCGTTAGCTTCGCCGCCGTCTGCTTCTGGCCAGCCTCGTACCTATCCCTCGCGGCGGCGTCCGATGAGCCACCGGAGGAGCCGCAGTTTCCCATGGTGGGCCCCGCGCGGCTGGGCGTGTCGGAGGTGCCGACGGGAAAACTCAACCCGTCAACGGTTACGGTCGGGGCAAAAATGTAAACGACGATTGAGCCACCCCGCAAGGCGTGAAGGTACCGCACGAGTCTCGTTCGTATTCCAAACGCGCCTCCTATCGTCAAACCTACGCGATCGCCTTCGCCGCCACCTCCGCCTTGCCCGCCGCGAGGAGGCTCTTCAGGCTCCCGAGTTCCAACGGCACCCCCGTGAGCCACGTGATGAGGAAGAAACCCCCGAACATGTACGCGAATGTGCCCAGCACGTTGACGCAAAAGACGGTGAGCGCGAAGGCCAGCGGCTTCTTGTTCCCCGGGACGTACCGACGGAAGAACTCGACGATCTTGTCGGTGAACGGGGATATGGCGACGCTCAGACCCATGAGCGCGGGCCTGAGAAAGTTCTAGATCATCCACAGTCCGAAGTAGGTGGTGACGAACGTCTGCATCGCGGCTTTGTCCACCTGTGAACAAATAAAACACGACGTCAAACTAATTGCCCATACGGGATACGAAAATAAAAAATAAACTCACCAGCGGGGACAGCGCGTGCACCTTGCAGCTGGTGTACATGGCGCCGAGGAGCGAGGAGACGTAGAAGACGTTTGAGATGAGGCCGTAGGAGAGGAGCGCGGCGCCGCCGAGCGCGGCGATGGTGCTCTTGTCGATCTTGCCAGCCTTGGCCCACCACTCCTTGAATCCTGCCGCCCCCGATGAGGACGAGGCGGGCGCCGGGGCGGTGGACGAGGGCGCGACGGTCGTGCCGCTCTTGCCGCCGAGCTCGGGCTCGCCGTAGCCGTGACCGTACTTGAACCCGTAGCCGTAGCCGTAGCCGAAGCCGTAGCCCTTGCTCGCCTCGGGCACGACGAAGACGCCGCGGCGGGCGCCGTCGGACGGACCGAAGACGTTGTTCGTTCTGCAGAATCCGGATGCAGCTTCCAGCCAGGGTGTCGCCGCCGCGCGCGTGGTGAGGGCGCATCGACGCGAGGCGCGCGGGGCGCGGCGGCCGGATGACGCCGCCGCGCCCGCGCGCGTCGCGAGCGGGTGAGTCGCCGCGATCGATGCCATGTCGCGGCTGCCACGGTCGCGCGGTCGAGTGTGTGTGCGCTCGCGTTATCATATCCTCTCGCTGGACGCGAAAAGATCCGGTCGTGTGACAGCTCGGGCGGGCACGCTGCGGAATCGATTTTGGAGCGTCGTCCATCTCGGGCTGCGCGCGCGCGACCGCCACGACGCGGCGATCGCCTCAGATGTCGGGATACAGTCTGGGCGACACCAGCGTTAAGACGACGCTCAAGTATGGCCTGAACCCCGCGGCGAAGAAGAAGGGACCCCAGGGCAAGGCCAAGAAGGGTCCGCTGAAACCCGCCTTGGCTGCGTTCGCGGAGGATTCCGACGATGACGACGCGAAGGACGAGCGCGAACGCGCCAACGCGGAGATCATGAGGCAGCAGCAGGCCGCCAGGAGCGCCCAGAAGGTGAGAAGCCCCTCCCGCCGTTGCGCGTCATGGACGCCAAGTCGCTCGCCGCCACTCGTTCGCCAACCCTAGTCAAGACGAATCTGACTCGAATCTGCCCATTGAATCTGTACAGGCCGCCGAGCTGCACAAGCAGGCGCTCGAGGCGGACGCCGCCATCTTCGACTACGACGGGCACTTCGACGGCTTCCAGGACTCGCGTAAGCAGAAGCTGAAGGCGGCGGACGACGAGCGCGTCGAGCGAAAGAGCCGGTACATCGAGTCGCTCATCGCGAAGCAGAAGGAGCGAGAACGCGAGCAGGACATCATCTACGAGCGCAGGCTGCTCAAGGAACGGGAGAAGGAGGATCACCTGTACGGGGACAAGGAAAAGTTCGTCACCGCGGCGTACAGGAAAAAGCTGGAGGAGGATCGCAAGTGGCTCGAGGAGGAGAAGATCGCCGACGCCAGGGAAGCCGCCGACGACGTCACCAAGAAGGGCGACCTCTCCGGCTTTTACCACAACCTCATGTCGCGTAACGAGGCGGCGGGCGCGGTGGCGGACAAGTCGCGCGCCGCGCCGGAGCCGGCCACCGGCGAGGAGGAGCTGGCGAAGCGGCGCGAGAAGGAGGAGAGGGAGAGGGAGGCGGAGGAGGGCGCGAGGCGCCGCGCCGCGTACGAGCGGCTGCGAGAGCTGGACGAGAAGGAGGAAGCGGAGGCGCTCCGGAGGGCGGATCCCGCGGAACCGGAGAAGCGCCGGAAGCCTTCTGGACCTTCTGGAGGGGGACTGGAAATTCGCAGGCACCCGGCGGAGGTGGAGGCGGAGGAGAGGGCGGCGGCGGAGAGGGCGGCGGCGGAGAGGGCGGCGGCGGAGAGGGCGGCGGCGGACGCGGCGGCGGAGGAGCTTCGCGCGCACACGCTCGAGGAGCAACGAAAGTCCAAGGCGGACGACGCGAAGGCGAGGTACTTGGCTCGGAAAGCCGCGAGGGAGGCGGCGGGGCGCGCGTCCTGATACGAGACCGTCCCGATACGAAACTTTCGTTCGTTCGTTCGGATGAGAAAACCGCTCACTACTCTATGATGGCGTTGCGGTCTTTCGCGCTCGGATCCGCGGCTCGCGGCTTGACCACGGAAAAGTCCGCGAGCCTGTCCACAATCCACATCAGCCAGACAGCCTTGCAGTCCTTATCCAGCGGAAACAGGTGGTTGCCGCACACCTCGATGATCTCGAACTTTGCCTTCGTGAAGAACCTCCACTGCCTGACCTTGAACTCGTCGCACCGCTTGTCCTGCAACCCGTAGAACGTCGTGATGGGGAAGTGAAACGGCTCCGGAACCTTGCCTCCCTCCGCCTTTGCGTCCCAGTGGCGGTGCACGTATCTGTCGAACAGCTCGAAATCTTTCCGCAGGATGGTCTTGTACGTGCGCCACATGTTGGGACCGAACACCGCCTCGTTGACGTCCCACGCGCGGCACTCGTCCTTGAACTTCTCGTCGCTCAATCCCCTGTTCGGGGTCCACGGCCGCTCCTCCGCCGGCACGTCGGGTGCGGGAAAGTTTGACAGGAACGCGTTCACCGGCGCGGGCAAGCCCTCTTTCTGCGCCAGCCGCACGAACTCGTACGCGAGCCAGGTGCCGACGCTGTGCCCGATGACGATGTAAGGCACGTCGACGAGGCGACTGGCGACGATCGGGAGCAGAGCTCTCGCGGCGTCCTGCGGCGACTCCGCGAACGATTCGCGCATCCTGCCGCCGCGGCCGGGGAGCTGCACGGCGAGCATCTCCGCGCCGTTCTTGCGGCACCAGTCCAGCAGCGGCGACGTGGGCAGCCTCCCGTTGACGACCGAATCGTTGGTGTACATGTCCTCGGCGTTACCCGCGTTGGGCCAGGCGATTATCCTGAACCGAGGCGTCTCCTCGGGGTCCACGAACTCGGTCGCGGTGCGTCGCAGCCCCGGGAACCACGTCCGAAACGCGTCGTCCGTCGGGGCGGGGAACTTGGCGCGGAGCTCGGCCGGGGCCATCGGCGCGTGCATCTTGCCGAACGGGCGCTTCGACCCGCCGCTGGTGAAGTAGTCGCGGATGTCCTGCTCGGACCTGCGAAGGGCGAACGGGGCGGGGATGGTGAGGGAGGGGGACGGGAGACGGGCGGGCGTTTTAAAGCCGCGGGATGGATCGCACCAGTCGTTCACGATGTCGTCGGGGGGCGGGTGGACGTTCTCGTTCTCCTCGGCGAGTATCTCCAGTAGGTTGACGCGCCTGATGCGCGCCTCCTTGTCGAAGTCCACGATGCCGGTCACCTTGAGGTCCGGTGAGATGTCATCGATGGCGTTGTTCAGGGCCTGCAAGAGCGCGGCGTCCTCGGCGGTATCGGGCATCGTGAAAGTGAGCGTTTCCGCTTTTTTTCCTCGTCGCATCATCCAGCTCCAAAACTGAAAAAACTGCCAAATGCAGCAGCGTCAAACGATTCCTTTCGCGTTCGATCACAGATTACATGTAACGTTATTTCAGGTTTATGGTTACATTTATTTAATTAATGACCCCAGGCGAACGGTTAGGTTTCGTCTCGCGACGAAACAACGACCGAGGCCAACCTGAGCCACAGCCGAACCCCGAAGATGCAAACAGGGCCAATTCCATAATCGTCCATCCAATCGCATTGCGCGCGGGAGGTGCGAGCGCGCACGCGGGTGACGACCGCCATGGACTTCGAGACCATGCGGCGCCTTCGGGAGTCCGATCCGGCCAAGTTCACCGACATCGGGCGCTCGAAGAACAAGGGCGGGGTGCGACTCGCCGGGGTCAATCCCGGCGGTCAACAGGTCCCAAACGCGAGGCTCGCGTCGGAGGTTCGCGCGGGAACGCCGCCCGCGGACGACCCGCTGGCGCGCATTCCGGGGTACTACGAGACGGGCCCGAGCAAAGACCCGGCGTCGTTTAACTACATGCCCGCGCACAAGCGCCAGTCCCCCGCGCGGACGCCGGGAACCGGCGCGCGACGGCCCGCGCCCGGCTTGAATTCACCATCGTCTGCAAGTGGCGCCGCGCCAAAGGGCCAGCTCGCGGCGGTGTACGCTGCGGACGACGAGTTCAACGAGAACCGGATGACGTACACGCGAGAGTTCGCCGGCCAGAAGAGGTGCTCGGAGTGCAACAAGTGGGGCGTGAGGTCGCAGTGGGCGCCGAGCGAGTGGGCCAAGGAGGGCGACGTCTACAGGCACTGCAAGCAGTGCGCGCCCTCCAAGATGGCCTCGGCGGGAAAATTCGCGCTCGCCGCTCAAGCGTTGGCGACGCCGCCGCCGAAGCTCAAGGGCGACCGCGTATCGTCCACGTCCACGTCGACGCTGCGCAAGTCCAAGACGGACAAGGCCGTCGCGAGGGCGGACGCCGCGGACAGGAAGAAGCGCTCGCCCGGGGGCGCGTCGGCCAAGAAGCAATCATCCAAGCTGCCCGAGATTCGCCGCTCCAGCCTGTTCCCCGAGGGATACTCAGTCGCGGTGCAGATGAAGTCGAAGTTTCGCGAGGAGGATGCGCAGCGCGCCGTCCCGCCGCGCAAGCCCCTGACGCTGGACGAGTTCAAGCAGACCAAGGAGTACCGCGACGTTCTCGAATCGGACGAGCTCGTGGCCAGGACGCTGGCGGAGGTGCGAGAACGAGACGAGCGAACGAAACGAGAGATTGACGAGCTCAAGAAGAAACGACTCGAGCAGCGCAGAGTTCACGTGGACGCCGTGGACGCCATCAGGGCCGAGGCGGACGGGAAACTCAGGGGTGCCGGGCCGCTGAACCTCCTCAAGAGCCGAGCGGCGCCGGGCGGAGGGTCCTCGTCGCAGACGCCGTCGCCTGGCGGATCCGGCGATCGTTCCGGAATGTTCATCGGCGAGGCGTCGTCGCTTCGGAAGGGCGAGTCGCCGGAGGAGCGCGCGGACAGGCTGGCGGCGGAGGAGGTGCACGCGCGCCTCAGCGCCGGCGCGGACCCCTCGCGCGGACCCGTCTACGACCAAACTCCCGGGCGGACGACGACGGGCTTGCCGGACGCGGTCGCGAGGCGGCAAAGCCGCGGGGAGGACTCCGCCGACCGATCGCGAATGGAGTTTGCGCGGAAGATCCACGCCGTCGAGGCGGCATCGCCGAACGGGCGCGAGTCCTTCGACGCGGTGTACCAGGCGATCGAGTCCCCGGAGGTTCAGAAGAAGATCTCCCCGCCCAAGCCGCCTGGAACGAGTTTGAATTCGTTTGGCGGTTCGTCGTCGCCGGGCGCGAACCTGAGGCCGAGGGCGCTCGACGCGTCCGGGGGGTACGACTCGAGCCCGGACTCGCTCAACGGTAGTAGCCACCGATCACCCGGCCGCGTCAGCTTCAAGGACGAGGCGGTGACCCCGAACACCAAGGCGGCGCTCCTCGCCAAGGCGAAGAACCTCCTCGCCGAGGCCAAGGCTCCGGAACAGCGCAAAAAGATGAACGAGGCGGTGTCCGTGTGGACGGAAGCCTCGCGCGGTATGCTTCCCGCGCTCAACCCGCTGGATTCGCGGCGGGGGATACTCAAGACGCCGTCGAGTGGCACCGGGTCCCTCGGCCTCGGTGACTCACCGCCCAAGGAGGAGTATTACTGCGCGAGGTGCGGCGTGAAGCAGGCGGATCCGTTTGCAAACTTTTGCGGAGGCTGCGGCGCCCCGCTCGATAACTCCAACTCGCTGCACAAGGCGGCGAGGGACGGGCACCTGCCGGTGAACAAGAAGAAGACGGCGGCGGACGACATCAAGCTGCCGGTGGGACCGGGTGGGCGGCAGCTCAGCTACCGCGGCTCGATCGAGAAGGAGATCCGCCGTGTGGAAGCCGCGAGCGAGAAGAAAAAGTACTCGCTGAAGGACGGGAGCAAGTGGAAGATCGCTCAGGACCACTACAACGCCGGGGATGCCTTTCACAACGCCCATCGCCTGCCGAACTACCTCGCGGCCACGGACGAACACGACGAAATATATCGCGACGGCGACGACGAAGTTTTCCAGACCGCTAACAAGTACGGATATTCCTTGGACATGTACGGCCCTCAGAGGAAGACCAAGAAGCGCGTGCCGAGGTCGCCGCAGACGTACCACCGCATGCACTCCAAGGCGTTCGGCACCTACCTCTACGTGGACAGGTGGGGCGACACGGGCGCGGAGGAGCGGGTCGACAGGGTACAGAAATCGGAGAAGCGACGGTGCTCGATGTGCGGCTTATTCGGTAAGCAGATCCGCTTCAGCGACAGAGAATGGGACGCCGCGCAGCCCAAGTGCCGGTCCTGCGAGGTGGCGCCGAGAGACGCCTTCACCGGCCCGAAGCTCCCGCGCGCCAAGCACTTCATGCGACCCACCGCCGCGCACAGCAATTTCGCCGGCGCGCTCGACGACGACAACTACTCCGAGGATAATTTTTACGCCGACCTGTACGGCGCTCAAAACGGCGGGGGCGAGCGAGAGAGGGACCCCTTCGACGACCTGCCCTCCGCGGGCAGGCCGAAGCCGAGGCCCGTCTCCGCCAAGGCGAGGCCGGAGTGGAACACCTCGATCGTCTCCAAGCGGGGTTTCCACGAGAATAAGTTTAAGTCCACGACGGGTTCGGTGAATCCGCAGTGGAACAAGTCCTCGGAGGTTACGCCGGCTACGTCGAGGAAGGCTCCGGTTGAACAGCTGATCGATTTCGACGGCGCGCCCCGGAGCAAGAGGGACTCTCCGGGCGGCGCGGACGGCCCGCAGAGCCCCGGGGCGGGGCTCTGGTACGGCAGCAGCGCGTCGACGCCGGCTAAGGCGTACCAGGTGCTGGTGGACGCGTGCAAGCTCAAGGAGGAGGACTGCTTCCTCTACCTCTCCAAACGGTTCGGTCGATACAGCGAGGCGTCCAGGGGGCGAGAAGCCAGGGGCGAGGCCTTGGCGCACTTCAAGGAGTTTCTCCAAAAAGCCGAGAGCAAGGGTTTGGTGCCGGATTGGTGGTCCGAGGAAAACACCGCCGAGCTGTGCAGGGCGTCGCAGATGCCCAACTCGCCGTATTACCTCAAGCTCATCAAGTTCGGCGAGCCGATGACGACGACGACGGAGATCGCCACGCGTTGGGGCCTCGCGGGCACCGAATCCCTCCGCGACCTCCACTTCGACATCGACCCGGCGCCGTGGGCGGGGTATCGCGCGCCCACCCCGCCGGATGAGCAATACGCCTTCAAATCCGGCGAGACGCCTTTGGATCAGAAGATCAAGGAGGTGCTCGGCAAGGCGCCGAGCGGCGCGAGAAAGGACGCGGCGAAATCGCACCGGCCGAAGTGGGAGTACGATCAGCCCCTCTACGATCAGTACGGCAACCCGATCTCGCGCGACGAGGACGGCGACGAGTACTACGACGACGACGGGGAGTACTCGGAGGGGGGTACCTTTTACCCCTACGGCGAAGACGACGACGGGGAGTACTCGGAAGGCGGCACCTTCTACCCCTTCGAGGACCCTTACGACGACTACGAGGCGGCGTCCATCGCGCGCGTCCCGTCGGAGCATCCCGATCACCCGGCACCCCCGCCTCGGGGACCCGCCGAACCCGTACAAATCTTTGACGACGGGTTCATCGCCGGCATGGGCATGAAGCAGGCTCCGCCGCCCCCGGGCGCGCCCTCGCCCGACAAGTCCCCCGCGGGTAAGGGAAAAAACCAGCCACCTTCCGACGCGGACCTGCTCCAGATCGGCATCGACGCGTCCACGATGACCGCCGAGGAGAAGGCCGCGCTGGGTCTGGACGGCTCGGACCCGGCCAAGGCTGCCGCGCTGGCCGAGGCCATCGATCGTCTCCGAGTCGAATCCGGATCCTCTCCGGGTGCGAAAAAACCGACCCAAGGGGACGCGGCCGGCGACGGGGAGGGCAAGATCAAGGAGTGGGGCGGCGAGGACGCCGAGCCGACGAGCGAGCGAAAGAAGAAGGCCGCCGCGGTGTGGGACGAAATCTCGGAGTCCGACGAGGAAGACGACCGGGCCGAGAAGAGCGGGCGGTGGAAGCCCAAGGCGATGCTCATCGGTAAAAACTTTCTCGAGCAGCAGCTCGCCGAGCGCACGCACTGGGAGCCGCTGAAGCCCGGTTTCATCCTCTCCGGCGCGCCGCCCACGCCCCCGATGAAGTCTAAGCAGGCGGAGATGGCGCGCAAGTGGCGCAACAAGACGTCCGCCAAGAAGGGCGGGAAGGTTGACTACAAGGAGATGGGCGTGATGGCGTTGCTCGGCGTGGGCGGCAAAGGCGTGAAGCGCGACAAGCGGCTCAGCACGTTCATGGCCGAGACGTCCTCTTCGAAGGGCAAGAAGGGCGAGAACGCGGGGGCGACCGCGGACGAGGTGATGAAGGGCAAGGCGGTCGCGGGCGGCGGCGGCGGTTTCAAGAGGTTTGGGCAGGCGGTGCTCCGGCAAAACAACGCGGGCCCGGTGTCGGAAAACTACGTCGCCGAAGCCGCCCAAAACCAAAACCAAAATCACGTCTCGTTCGCCGACGAGGCTGGCTCCACGCCGGTGTTGGACCTCACCGCGAAAGCCGCCGCGCCTCTCGTGAACAACGCCCTCGTGCTCAGCGGCCGGAGCCGGTGGGGAACCTACGAGGAGGACGACGCCTACGCGGTTGCCGTCAAGTCCGCGCTGGGCGACCGCGGCGTCGAGGTGAGGGGCGGGCACAGGCGCGGCGGCATGAACGTGTCCGTGGAATCACACCGCGCGGTCGTCCTCCTGGGCGTCGGGGGCTCGGGCGCGGATACCCTCGGGGAGTCCGCCAACTTTTTGACGGACGCCGCGTGGCTTCGGTCGCTTCTAGAATTTGTTCGACGCGGCGGGTGCCTGGTGCTCCAGGGCGACGGCGAACCCGCAGAGCGAATGTTTTCTCTCTTCGGCCTCGACTGGAGGTTCAGCCCGAACGGCCGCGAACGCGCGGACTTCACGTGGAACCCCGTCTGCGGTGCGACAGCCAGGGACGGCGGCCGTCACTGGCACGGTTGGAACGGCGGCTTCAGGGTTTACAACGCGAGGTGCGCGCTGTTGACTGGAGTGGCGGCTTCCGATTGCGTCTTTGTCCGAGGTGACGCGTTTGGGAACGACTCGTCGGGGGAACGCGGCGAGGAGGAGGAGGAGGCTTTCGCGGCGGTCGCCGCGGCGGCGTACGGGGACGGACTGGTGTGCTTCGTCGGGGACGATAACGGGGAGGAGGAGTCGGTCGATCTGGTGGCCAGACTCGCGACGACGCCCAGGGTCGCGGGACGGTAATGAACACTTAGCCGGGGGTGATTTATTATATATTCGACGGGACGATCGTCACACGTTCTGCCGCAGCGCCGCGCTCATGAGCCGCTCCAAGTTCGCGTGCCTCAGCACCTCCGCCAGCGCGCTCATCCCGCCGTCCTCTCC
>MDTE01019012.1_pt1 | contig 13352 bp, 8 predicted proteins | sample 811231 | NCBI WGS metagenome assembly MDTE01 (sample SAMN05326651, study PRJNA326480) | marine metagenome | isolation source: seawater | place: Indian Ocean: Red Sea | collected 2010
TCCAGTGTCTGGTATCAGTTAGAAAACACCGCGGGCAATACGAATCCTTCTGGCAATTTTAGAATGGCCCACGGTGGTTCTTCGCCAATCATGTTCGCGGCGCGAGTTGGCGATATAGAAACTGCGCGAGTCTTGTTAAAAGCGGGCGCTGACGTAAACGACACTGCAGCGTCTGGAGTAAGTGCTTTAACTCAGGCTGCGCATAGTGGCCATGAAGAACTTGCTTTGTTTTTGTTGGATCAAGGCGCTGACCCCGATGCAAACAAAGCAGGCTATACCGCATTACATGCAGCAGTGCTCCGCAGTCAGTTGCGTTTGGTTGAAGAATTGCTGGAGCAAGGTGCTCCATTTGATACCGCGGTAGAGCATGGTACTCCCGGCAGACGATTCAGCGCTGATTACTCTATACGTTCTCAACTTATTGGTCGCGATGCATTTTGGATGGCAGCCAAATATGGTGAGGTGGAAATATTAAAAAAATTGTTAGCAGCAGGAGCCGATCCATTTGCGGTTGATGACAATGGTGTTACGTCACTGCAAGTGGCTATGGGCAATTCTGGATCTTCGCTTGATTGGCGTAGAGATCGAATCGGTAACGAAGAGCCGGATCATGCAGATGAAGAACGACGTACTTTAGAGCTGGCAAAAATTCTTATCGATGAAGGCGTGGATGTAAATGCAAAAGATAGTCGTGGTCGGACTGCGATGCATCATGCAGTCTTGAAAGATTTTCCTGCAGTCGTTGAGTATCTGGCGATGCGCGGCGCAGAAATTACAGTACCTAATGATCGAGAACTAACACCTTTGCAGTTGGCCGAAACCGTTCAGGGAATCCCTGGAACGAATGGACTACGTGGTACGCGCCCCGAAGTAGCTGCTGTGTTGCGCCGCTTAGGTGCAGTCGAATAAAATCAAACCAGACCCAGTGACCACATAGCGCAGACGGTTAGGAAAGAAACTATTCCTCCTACCAGCGTGGCCCCACCATAACTAAACACCGCATCCGGCACACTCAACTTACTTAAGGAAGTACATACCCAGAAGTAACTACTGTTTACGTACTTAATAATTACTGAACCACTGGCGCCAGCCAACATGGCAGCTTCAGGTGATAAAGCTAGCGAACTCAGCATTGGTTGCACTAACGCTGCTGCTGTAATCACGCCAACAGTAGTGGATCCTGTGATCATGTTACCGATAATACCAATCACAAATGGCAGCAAAATTGCCGGTAACCCATAGTCAGAAAATATCATGGCGATGGCATCTACTGCCGGAGTCCCTCTTAAAATTGCACTAAGCGAGCCGCCCAAACCAGTAACAACCAGAATCATAGCCGAAGTTTTTAATGCAGATTCAACCCACGCATCTTTGGCTTTTTCTTTGTCGTCTTTGCTTTTGATGTTCCGATACGCAAGCCACACTCCAACAGATAGGGCGATAACTGGCCAACCTAGATAGCCAAAAATTGTGCGTAGAATATGACCTTCCGGCGCAGCCAGGGCGATAACGCTCTGAGTGCCAATAAGTACAATGGGAATAACTATAGGCATATATGAACTGAGAGTGCTGGGCAATTCTTTTGGGCCATCTTCATCTAATTCGTCAATAGATACACCCTCGAATTCATCGCTGGCCATGGTCTTAATACGCGGGCCAGCGAAATAAACCCCCCAGGCCCAACAAGCCAGTGAACCAAAGAGGCAGGCGATGCCACCAAAAATAATAGTCTGGCCAATGTCTGCGCCAACGATAGCAGCTGCAGCCAATGGCCCTGGTGTAGGCGGCACAATGGCATGGGTTAGCTGCAGTGCTCCAACTAATCCAGTGGACATTACCGCTATACCCACCTGCATCGTTTTCGCTGCTGAATGCACTAAAGGGTTCAGAATCACATAGGCCACATCGGAAAAGATGGCCACACCGATAATGAATCCAGTCAAGGTTAGTGCTAGCGGCATGCGTTGCGAACCAACCAGGTTCACCATGGATTTGGTAATGACTTGTATCGCTCCCGTATGTTTAAGAGCTTCGGCAATAATCGAGCCCAGCACTATGACAACACCAATCGAGCCCAGTGTATTGCCAAATCCAGTCTCGAACGCTTCGATAAAATTATTCTGTTGAATGCCTGGCAAGATTCCAAACAACAAGATTGGAATCAGCAGTGCAAAGAATACATGCCACTTCCACTTTGCAATCAGGAATAAAAGAAGAAAGATGACGACAGCAAAACCGATCAGTGAGATAGCTGCACTAGTGTTTACAGCAGTAGAAGGATCCATCGAATTACTCTTATTTTAGCTAGTTAGTTTTTTGCCAGAAAATCCATAGCAGCGTTAATTCCACCTTTACTAAAGGGAACGCCAGCGATTTCTAGTCCCATTTCCACTCCACTCAGTGTGCCTGTTAGCATTAATTCGTTGAAATCACCTAGGTGGCCTATACGGAAAATTTTTCCTTTTACTTTACCAAGTCCAGTGCCCAGCGACATATCAAAGTTTTCGAGAATCACTTTACGCAGAGCATCTGCATCATGACCTTCTGGCATAACAACAGCAGTCAATGAATTACTGAATTCTTCAGGAACTACACAAAGATTTTTCAAGTCCCAGGCTTCCACTGCGATGCGAGTTGCATTGGCAAGTCGGGAATGTCGCGCGTAGACGTTATCTAGACCCTCGGCCTGCAGCAGGCGCAATGCTTCTTTTAATCCGTAAAGTAAGTTAGTGGCAGGAGTATAAGGAAACACACCGTTCTTATTGTTTTCGATCATCTCCTGCCAAGACCAATAAGATACATTTGAAGTAACCGTCTTAGCCGCTCTCAGTGCTTTTTCGCTTACCGCATTGAAGCCGAGACCAGGAGGTAACATTAGTCCTTTCTGTGATCCACTTACCGTCACATCAACTTTCCATTCATCATGGCGGTAATCGACGCAGGCAAGAGAAGATATAGTGTCTACCAAATACAGTGCTGGATGATTCGCTGTATCGATTGCCTGGCGAATTTCGCCAATGCGACTAGTGGCTCCGGTAGAGGTTTCGTTGTGGACTACGCAGACAGCTTTGATTGAGTGTGATCCATCCAACTTCAATCTATCCTCTACGATCGCCGGATCAACTCCGTGGCGCCAATCTCCTTCTACCCACTCCACCTCCATACCCAGTTTCTCAGCCATGGTTTTCCAAAGAGTGGCGAACCAGCCAGTTTCAAAGGCTAGTACTTTATCGCCGGGAGACAAACAATTCACTAACGCCGCTTCCCAGGCTCCAGTGCCGGAAGATGGATAAATAATGATAGGAGAGCTCGTATTAAAAATAGGTTTCAATTGATCGAGTATTCCAAGCGTTAAATCAGGAAAGTCTGGTCCACGATGATCAACAACAGCTTGGGACATCGCTCGTAAAATACTGTCCGGTACATTTGAAGGGCCTGGAATTTGCAGGAAATGCCGTCCAGCTCGGTGCTTAGAACTACTCATTATGTTCTTCTTGTGATTGTTTTTATTTCACCAAATCTGTATTCGATTAGAAATTGGCTTACATTAAAATCTAGCGACCGGGATTATATGCTCTCTCCAGATTGGCTTCGACATCTTGCCGGTAAAATAGAACGTCTCGGAATTCGCCATTGGCATACATTTCTGCTTGATCATCGAAGTGTGGAGAGCTGGGATCACTTTGTAAACCACCCGCAGTAATTGCTTTGGCAGTCAAATGTTCTCCAAACTCCACAACCGCGACGAAGCTGTTTCCGCTGGTACCGTACATGCGGTTTGTTCCTGGGTAAGTTCTTGCTCCAAAGGAAGCAAGAGATCCCCAACGACCGGATGCAAATCCAACCGGAATACTTGGCTCGTCATCATTGAAATCTTGAACGATCTCGCCATTCAGTCGTTGATACCTGTTTATCTCGCCCCAGGGGACACGCCAATCGCCAAAATCATTTGTTAATTCTTCGGCTGCGGCTCGCAAAGCCATTAGTTGCTGTGTGAGGGTAGAGCGGTCGCTCATGTATTCATAAATATTTGTATCAGATGCAGTGGCTTCATCTGCTACTGCTGCCATCAAGTTCTGCGCGTAATAAATTGCCAAGGAGGTTTCTGTTGAATCGACGGACCAGTTGTAGTCCCAGGTTCGTAATAGATCTATGTATTCTAATAATTCAGATTGAATCGAAACCTGATTCGTGCTGGCAGGAGCAATTGCGAGATTGTTGCTGTTTTCATTATTAATGCCACTTATTTGATCTACTGCTGTAATTAGAAGTAAATCAGGAATCAGATCTTCAAAAGCAGGTAGAAAGGGATCGTAGGCAGCCTCGATTAAACTATCAAGCGTAAAGTCAGTTTTGTTTTCTAAAACTTGGACTGCATGCACGCCGCGATAATTCTCAGGATTGTTCGCCATGTAAACAGGATAATCAGACGCCACCGGACTATCCGGACCGGACGCATTAAATGGGGTGTTGTTAGTGTTTTGTATCCAGCCTACACCTGGATTAAAAACAGTGATTATTTCATCAACACTATGTAAGCCTTGATAGTCCGTTGCAGGATTGCTGCCATCCAGTGGCTCATTCCAGTTAAAACTTTGATTCCTTCTTGGAATATAGTTCCCGTGCCAATAGGCAATATTGCCTTTGCTATCAGCATATACCGTGTTGTTCGATGAATTTGTGCGCAGTTCCATGGTTGCTGCAAACTCTTCATAGTTATTAGACTTTGTGCGCCCATAAGATTGGCTCAATGCTTTTATAGGTTCTTCCATGATACTGAAGGCAACCCACTTGTCATCTTCACCTCTTACAATTGGGCCGTGGTGACTGCGGTAAGTCGTAAAATCTCGGGATAGCATTTCATCGCCGTCTTTATAAGAGACGGTAATAACTTTTTCTTCTAGCTTTTTCTCTTCATTACCATGTACGTAGTAAACACCATCATCTCTTTGCACAATTGTCTCAAGATACTCGTCTATAGCATCCGCGCGGGAAGAGGTATGCATCCAACCGGTATTTTCATTGAAGCCCTGGTAAATAAAAAACTGTCCCCAGGTAACAGCGCCATAGGCGTTTAAACCTTCTTCGCTGATCATATGTAGCTCTGATCTAAAAAAGAAAGACGTATGGGGATTGATTAGGAAAAGCGTATTGCCATTGGATGTGTTTTCAGGAGCGATAGAGAAACCATTGGATCCTCTTGGCTCGTTGTCACTTGGATAGCTTATTTGTGCAAATTGATCACCGCCTCCATAGAAGTTTTGCAGATCCTGAATATTTACTCGTTCGATATCACCTCCAATACTTCCTTCGGTGAACGTGAGAGCCATCCATGGTTCGAATTTATCGATTACTCTAGGTTTAACTTCCGGATGGGTGTAAAGGTAGTAATTGAGGCCGTCCGCGTAGGCATTCATTAATTCCTGCAGCCAGTCTGGGCTGGCTTCATACATGGCTCGAATCTCAACAGGATCGATAAACAACTTCATACGGAGATCGCGGTATATCTGCTCAGCCCCTTCGGCTTCTGCCAATCGACCCATGGAGTTGATGTAGTTAGTTTCCACGCGATTAAAATCATCTTCGGCCTGAGCGTAGAGTGTGCCGAATACAGTATCAGCATCAGTCTCTCCATAGATATGTGCGATGCCCCAGCGATCGCGCAAGATTTCTACATTTGCGGCACGCTGCTCGAAACGAGAAATTTCCTCGGCGCTGAACTGTGATGAAGTTTGTGGGGTTAAAGTTAGTGGAGTTTCCGAACTATTTTCGGAACCACAAGACACTGCGGCGAAAGTTAAAAGTATTACAATGTAAGATCGCATAGTTTTATAACAACCTCATTATGGGAGAATGAAGTTAGTCCGTAACTTGTACACCGTTAACCCAAGTTTCAGTAGCTTGAATCTGCCAGAGTTCATTTTCTGGAATGGTAAACATGTCGCGGTCGAGAAAAACAAAATCCGCTTTCTTGCCAGTTTCAAGAGTTCCTAGGATTTCTTCTTGATGTCCTGCATAGGCCGCGTCGATAGTGAAACTCGCAAATGCTTCCACCAGAGTCATACGTTCTTCGGGATACCAGCCGCCGGGGGGATCATTGTCTTGATCTTGGCGAGTTACCGAAGCGTGTAAGCCCCAGAACGGATTCGGTGATTCCACGGGGAAGTCAGAACCATTTGCTATTATGGCACCTGCTTCAAGAAGTTTGCGCCATGCATAGGCTCCTTGAATTCGAACTGACCCCACTCGATCTTCCGCCATATTTTTATCACTGGTGGCATGGGTAGCCTGCATTGACGGTATTACTCCCAACTCAGCAAATCGCAGTATATCTTCGTAGCGAAGTATCTGGGCGTGCTCGATTCGATGTCGCATTGCCTTAGTGTCAGTTTCATTAATAAGACGTTCGTAGTTATCCATTACTTTTAAATTTGCGTTGTCACCGATGGCATGAGTATTAACTTGAAATCCCGCGTTCATGGCAACTCGCATAAGAAACTCAAGACGCTCATCGTCATAGCGCAGTAAACCGCGATTACCTGGTTCGTCGGAATAGCCTTCTATTAGTGCAGCTCCTCGACTCCCTAATGCACCATCGCCTACAACTTTCACACTGTGAATGACAAAGGTATCATCGTCACTGCTAAAAAACCCTTCATCGAGTCGATCCTGATAAAGAGGATCAGATGCAGACAACATTGCATTTACCCGAATTGGTAAAGGCCCTTCATCCACTAACTCTTTAAAAGCAGCAACAGATTGGCTGCCAATTCCTGCATCATGCACGCTGGTCATACCGTATGTAGCCAAACTTTCCATTGCCGTTTGTAGTGCAAACTTTTGTTCTTCGAAAGTAGGATTGGGTATTTGCGAGCTTACATAACGCATAGCTGTGTCGATGAGTACACCGGTAGCATCGCCATTTTCATTTCGAATGATTTGTCCGCCAGTAGGATCTTCAGTATTGCGATCTATACCGGCGAGCTCCATTGCTGCAGTGTTTGCCCAACCCGCATGACCATCGATGCGTGTTACCCATACCGGTTTGTCTCCTACTAAGACATCGATACTTGCTGCTGATGGAAATTCATTACTCTCCCAAAGCACCTGATTCCAGCCGCGGCCTTGAATCCATTCCAACTCTGGGTTTTCTTCCGCAAAATCCAATACTCTTTGTGCTGCTTCTTCTTCTGAACTTGCTCCAACTAAATCCACACGCAGCAAACTGAATCCATAACTAGCAACATGACCATGAGCATCGATAAGTCCAGGTATCAGTGTCCTGCCGCCCCCGTTGATAACGTTTTCTATATTGCTCGGTAACTCATCGTCGTCCGTATAGGTGCGATCGACTTTATCATCGGTAAATTGTAGGGCAGAGAATTGAACAATTTCACGGTCGCTGTTTAGTGTATAGCCGTTTAGATTAGTAATCAGTGTAGTGTCAGCAAAGCTGGTTATATCCAGACACAATAGTGCTAGTGTCAGAGCAGACTTCTTCATATTTATGTATTTCATGATGCTTAGGTCAGGCCCCGAGTCTAGCATAAAGCTGGTTCCCGAAGATTAGTAAATTGCCGAAGTGGCGTGCAGATTAATAAACAAAAAAAGCCCGACTACCTTAAAGTAGTCGGGCTGCGACCAAAAACTGGCAGAGTTTATTCTCCTCCTTCTGCTTCTACGTAGCGAAAAAAGCCAAAGAACATTTCTTGCCAGGTTTGTTCCCCCCAGGTTAGTGTTTGTGAAGGATCTGGATTGAACGGATTCATATCGGAATTATCGAAAGTACCGCGGAATACCAGTTCAGTGCCAGCGGGCAAAAGTAGGGGCTCTTTAAAGTCATAAGTCTTTTGCCAGTTAAACTGATAGTTAGGTACATTTAGTATTTCTTCTACGCGACCATCTGGATATCTCAGCTTAAAGTTTGCATCGAAACCACGGTAATGCATGTGTGGTCCAAGCATTGTCAGGTAGGAATCTGTTCGGAAAGTCTTAGTTGCAACCATTTCATGATCGGCAGCAAAAGGAGGAATATTTATATCCCACTCTGCTGCTGAACCACCAAGAATTACTCGCTCAGGCTCTTCATCCCAAAGGTAAAGGCCAATCTCAGAGGCATCTACAGTTTCTTTTCCGGAAGTTGTGTAGTGCATTTGAAGTAACAAACCGCTGCCGGCTTCTAGCGGATAACCTGAACCCTCAGGGTAGAGGTTTAGTTCATTACCTGGCGCATAAGCACCTAGGCCAATACCCTGATTCGCAATTTCAAATTGATTAATACCATTTGGTCCGTAAGAAAACGCAATAATGTGATGAAGCACAGTTGGGTCACCAGCTTCAAACTCAACTGCCTTAACCCAGATGTCTTCTTCAAGATCTAGAGGGACAGTTAGGTTGCGATAATCTTGAATACCAGTGGCTGGAATTTGTTGAGCAGGAATCTGAATTACGATATCAGGTTCACCATTTAGCCACTTAGTTGGTTGAAGATTTAACTCAGCCAGTGGATCAGTGCTGTCGTTGTTTGCAGAACCACTATCAATCCAGCTAACAAGCTTTTGCGTTTCTTCAATAGTAATGTGATTTACGCCGTGAAAGCTATCTACAAACGCGTTGTCAATTTGGCCAGGAGGCATGCGCTTCGTAATAAGTGTTTCACGAATCATTGGAGACCAGCCTTTTACCATCTGATGGCTGTTCATCGCAAAAGGAGCGATGCCACCTTCCTGGTGACAAGCTACACACCGTTGCTCAAGGATTGGAGCAATGTCGTTCGCATAGGAAAGCTGACCCTGCTCAGCCAACTCTATTTCGTCCCCACGGCTAGCAAGTGTGTTAGCAGCAATTTCTTGTCCAGCCAATATCGCTGTTAATGCTTCGCCCACATAAGAACTGTTATTACGTTCAGAGCGTGAACCAATTGCAGTCCGGCTGCTAACAGCGCCTCGATATACCACTTCTTGAGCTTCCGGATCAATTATTACTGCTTCCGCTGTACGTGTTATTCCTAGCTCCCTAGAAACTATTTGGGTGTCATCCATTAGAATACGAAAGGCAATATCTTCATCTTCAGCTTCTTCTCTCATAGCTGCTTTTTCTGTCGAAGCAGTTACATCGATAACTACAACCTCAACAGCCTGATCGGAAAATTCCTCTGCAACAACTCTTAAGTCGGAAACCGCGCGGCGTGAATCTCTGCTATCCGCGTCATAGGCAAGAACTACAATTGCCTCTTGATTTGTGTGCCGGCTTAACTGGAAAAATCTGCCGTCAGCATCGATCAGCGAGAAATCGCTAATGCGCTTCGCTGCAATAACTTTGGTGCCAGCTAGAATGGTAATGAGTCCAATCGTTGCGAATTTGGCTATGTTAGAAAATTTAAGCATCTTGCTCTCCTCATATACTTCTTTAATAAGGTAACGCTGTTTTGCTAATGGTGCATAGTAGTGAAAGCTAATTAAGAAATCTCCCTGAAAATTAAAAAACCATTGAATTTTAACAATCGATTAGCTGTTTATTACATTTTCCCACTAAATCCCCACTAGAACCCCTCAAGTTTGTTTCTCTATCAATTTCCCAGTTAGACAACCAGGTCTTGGAATTGTTGGCAAAGATTAGCTGATTTTAGTGGGATCGCTGGCTATTTCAGAAATGAATCAATACTTGTTTCATGGGATTTAATTTCGAGGAATTCTCGAAGCGTTTCGGGAATCTTGCGTTTGTCATCTATCATTAGGGCTTTCTAAAGGGCGATCCTTGTGTTTAATTCTGTGGCTGCGCAAGCACTTCGGATGTCATTTTACTACTAAAAGCAGAAGAATTTGCTACCAATTAAGATATAAGTTACTTACTTGAGAATTTGATGAGTTGAGCATGGCCCTAGCGATGTTTTGTAAATACAATTCCTGTGGGAATCAGAAGTCGCTAATGAATGGAAGGGCATTTTGGTAAATCGCGTAATAACCAGCAGAAAAATGAAACGACTATATTACATAGCTTTTAGTTTGTGGTTGCTACTTCCTCACTATGCTTTGAGTCAAAGTTACAAAATTGCTCATTGTTATGGAGGCTGCCCTATTGGTGGCAGTGTTGAAAACCATCTTATTATTCGCCCTATCTATGCGCTCTCCTATAACACTACCAACAAGTCAGCGGATTGGGTCTCTTATAAAGTTTCAATAGAATCAATAGGCATTGCATCTAGTTTGTCTCGAACTCCTCTACTTGATGAATATGTATCGGAAACTCTGCGAGCAGTCGATTTTCTTGATTCCGAAGATCTGGGATTTACTCGGGCTCAGTATGTGCCGTTGGTGGATTTTGCGGGTACGCCTTATTGGAATGAAGTGAACTATTTAACCAATACTGTGGCGCGCACTTCCAGTTTGAGTCAAGGTGCCTGGTACGGGTTAGATTGGTCGATTCGAAATTTTGTAAATAGGATTAGCGAGGTTTTTGTTTTAGCCGGGCCCATATTCGATTCAACAGCGGATGCAAAAACTTTATTGACGGACAATCCACATCGTGTGCCGGATCGGTTCTTTAAGATAATTATCACTGAACAAGGGCAGGCGGCATCATTTATTCTTAGTCAAGAAGCACCAGTACATCTTCACCATTGTGAAATGCAATCTTCAATAGCGGAAATAGAAGCTCTAACCAATCTAGACCTTTTCCCGCTCATTCCGCAGTCATTGGAAGAAGCAGCATTTGAGAATCTGGGCTGTTTCTAAAACTCAACCTTTATTGAATTTCGATCAGGAAATAGTCGTCGCTAACCAATTCACGAACCATTCGGTCCATCGCAGCATTTAATGCTTGCACGATTCCCTCGTCAACCGGTACCGTTCCTCTGGCAAACAAAGTTGTCTCCCAGATCGTACGTCCGCTTCCCTGCAAAGTGACATTAGTTCGAATGGTTAATTGCAGTGATTCGACTCCACTTCTGTCCACAGTTCGCAGTTGCGAGCTAAGAATTCGGCCAGCAACTTGCATCTCGGAATCTTCAGTCGATAACTCAGCTCCGCCGTGTTCGAATCCTTGAATCAAAGCATCTCTTATGATGTCGGTTAGAGGTATGTCGGCGGAGTAGCCTTCAGCAATAAGATTAGGTTCCCCACCTCTATCATCAGTTACATCAGCTACTGCCAAAGAGACGCGGAGGTTACTGAAATCAGTTCGATGGCTCCCGGTATAGGTATAGTCCACGCTGATTTCTGCAGCAAAGGCGGGAGCGCTGATTATTAAGAGCGCGGCTATAAGAATGTGTCGCAAATTCATGCTGAAGCTTCTCCGTCTGGTTTTATCTAATACTGAGAATAATTGAGCAGCTCTATTGAAACAAGACAGACTACTAAAAAGCGTTTTGGCCAATAATTAAAACACTAGATGAAATTTTCGTCTGAGCAGAAAGAAGGATGGTTTTTCTGGTTTCATTCATTGCGGTAGACCTTTTGTTTAAGACTTCCGATTAACTCGAAAGTCTAATCAATTAAGTTTGATCAAAAGCCGGAAAACTTTTTGGTCATGCATAAAAAACCCGACCACTTTAGAGTGGTCGGGTTTTTGGTTTTTGCTCTTGAAAGTGTTTTACAGCTCGTCAGCTGGCCATGTAGGTGCACGATCGCGCACGGTTACAGGCTGCATTCCTTGATAGAGGAACTTCTGAATTCGCTTACCTTCATAAGTCTCAGTGGTGTAAATGTTACCTTGAGAGTCGGTAGCGATACTGTGTGGTGCGAAGAATAGACCAGGCTGTCTACCACCGTCACCAAAGGTGTAAAGAACTTCTAGTGATTCACGATCTATGATGTAGATCTTGAAGTTCTGACCGTCTGCTAGATAGATGAACTCTTGATCTTCATCAGGGGAGAAGTCGATGTCCCAAGTAGATCCTTGTGCAAGAGTTGCTGGAGAAATAATTACTTCTCTTACGTAAGTACCGTCAGTGCGGAATACCTGTATGCGGTCGGCGCCTCGGTCACATACGTAGACTAGGCCATCGTTGGAAGGCTCAGCACAGTGAACTGGGCCACGGAATACTTGAGGGCCTGGCTCTCCAGGGACATAAGTATCATCGGCATCATCATCGACGCTGCTGCTTCCGTAAGCACCCCAGTAACGCTTGAACGCACCAGTGTTCAGGTCAACGACTGCGACACGCTTATTAACGTAACCGTCTGCAAAATAAACTTCGTCATTGGCTGCATCGATAGCGATTTCTGCTACACGGCCGTAGGCAGTTGTGCTGTTGCTGTCCATTTCCTCGCCTGGAACACCAACAGTTCGCACATATTCGCCATCGCGTGTGAATACAAGAACGTGTGAGTCAGGCCCGCCGTTACCACCAATCCAGACGTCACCGTTAGGTGCAACATCGATACCGTGGTTGGACTCTGGCCACACATAAGGCGCGCCTTCGACAGGTCCACCCCATGCATTAATTAGGTTTCCTTCAAGGTCAAACTCCAAGATTGGTGGAGCTGGAGTACAACATTCAGCAACACCTGAATATAAGCCGATTTCCTGAATGCGCATGAATTGAGATTCTGTATTTCTGTGAACCGCAAAAATGTGGTCTCTTTCGTCCACATCTACCCCGATGGTATTACCTTGAACCCAATGATTTGGGAGGGGCTTCGGCCACAGTGGATCCACTAGAAAGTGGGGGGCCATGACGTCATTGTTAGCAGCTTCAACTGGCTCTTGGAATTGGGATTGCCCTACATAGAGAACACCCAATGCAACTACTAGAGAGGCTACTATCAACAATTTAATTTTTGTCATTCTTATTCTCCTCTTATTGCCCGCGAAGGCGCAGGCCGACTAACTCTCAGAGCAAGGACTGAGTATACTGCCTAAAACTGAGACAGTATACTCACAAGCAATTTTTTGAGATGGGCACTTGTAAGAATTTGTAACACCTCGTCTTACCAAACATTTCATCACATCTTTTTGAGGTATGTTACTTGCGCTGTTTAATATGCTAACCTGCTGTTTTTTCGAATAATTAATAAGAAATTATGAAGTACTTTTCAGTTTTAAAAAAGATCCTTATCACAGGGCTTTTAACGCGCTTAATTGCCTTATCTTTTGCTGTCGCCATGCCCACTTTGGCGCATGCTCATGATATTCCTTCTCGTGTCACTGTATATGCATTTGTCAAACCCGAGGACAACGAACTAACTGCCCTATTGCGCGTACCTATGGAGGCATTAAGTGAAGTCAGTTTTCCACTGCGTGGGCCAGGCTACATCCAGTTTTCCGAAGCGCAGTCTGCCTTAGATGATGCTGCGCGGATTTACATCACCGAATCCTTAAACTTCTATGAGAACGGCGTCGAGCTAGAAGAA
>MDTE01043807.1_pt1 | contig 13352 bp, 11 predicted proteins | sample 811231 | NCBI WGS metagenome assembly MDTE01 (sample SAMN05326651, study PRJNA326480) | marine metagenome | isolation source: seawater | place: Indian Ocean: Red Sea | collected 2010
ATGATTTAGAAGCGCTAATCCAAGAATTGCATGAGCTTTTTTATTTCTGTCTTTACTTTGCAGATTCTTAGTCAGTGACTGTATTGATGATTCTCTGCTGAATTTAATAGCACAAAACCCATTGGCCAGTACAGCAAAGAACAATACGATTGATGCTAGAAGTAGTTTTCTCATGGCAATTTCCATTCACTTTTTTGATAAATTACCCAATCATTGATGAAATCTTGAGGTTGATATTGGAATTCTGTTTGGAATGCCACGTCAAAGTGTTTGCCTTGATATACAGATCTCAACATTCTTCTCAGTCTCCATAACCCATGAGACTCAATAAGATGCTTAAACATCATAAGACTCTGAGCATATGCTAATGTTGCAGTTTTCTTCCTAAATAATGAAAAACTACCTGAAATTCTCTCGTACGGCATTATTTTCTTAGCGGAAATAGCTTCACTAACGATTTGTTTGAAAGTATTGGATATAGGAGCATCTATACGATCCGAGAAAGCGTCTGTACCAGAGTAGATGAATGGTTTTTCATAATATTGAGCCAAGCCTTCATTAAACCAAGTGGGAACAGAGTTGTGGGTAAAGACGTCAAGGAATAAATGACTCAATTCATGCCTCAATAAAGTTTCTAATTTGTATTCTGGTTTGAGGGTTTCTGAATACGGAATTCTAATTTCCCCATCATAGACACCAGCGGCCCAACTTGGGCTTCCCATTCTGACAGCCATACTTCGCTTTTTTGGATCATAAACGACTATGGTGATCGGTGTTTCAGCAAAAAAATCAAATATCTGTGTTAGGTCCCTAAAGCTTCTTTCCAAAATGGGATCGAGTACTTTCTTCACTTGGGAAAGCTGGTTTTTACTGGTTCTTATCACGAAATGTGGACTAGGCTTACTTGTGATATAACCCTCTTCCAGAGTTTTGTCATTTTCAACCTTCTTTAGAAATTTTTCGACATCATTCGATGCTTTCATATTTTGGGCAGCTTTAAGGGTGGAAATTGCTAAATCAAAATCACCTCTGTGGTAATAAGCCTCTCCTAATAAGACTAAGGAATTACGACGACCCACGGAGTCGAAATTGGAACTTATTTGCTGCAGGTCTTGGATGGCTTTTTTGTAACTTTTGAGTTTAGATCTACTTTTGCCTCTGAAGAATAATGCTTCATCATTATTTTTGTCTTTTTTTAGTATTAAATTAGCGTAATCAATACAGCGGTTATAGTCTCCTTTATCATGACTGGACATCATCAAGTAGACAGTAAATGTATGTGATTTAGGGAGCCCTAATTTGAGGGCCTTGTCTACTATTTGACTCAATTGTTTATAATTTTTATTTTTCAAAGCAGTATTACAGGCGGCATGAAATGCTTTGAATACTCCTTTCTGTATATCAGCCTTTGGATATCTCACAAGATAAGCTCTTTCCAAAAAACTTACGGCTTTGACCGGATCGGAATTAAGTAGCTTCTTACCCATCTTAAGTAATTTTGGAGGGTCGAATTGATCATTTGCCATGGTTATTGAGCAAGTAATCAGTACGATTGAAATATTAATTAACTTTCCTAGATGCTTTTGCATAAATGAAGATCCTTAAGAAGACTTTCCTGTAAATATTTTTTTGACATTCAAAGTGTTCATACTTCGAGTGTCTCTTCGCATTTTTTCATAAAAATTTGCATGTTTCAAGGCGCATATTTTGTAACAAAAACGATGACTTATCCAATTCTTCGTATCTGGTACTTGTTTTGTATTCCATGCTTCAACAGTTGCTTTAAGAATTGAGTCTTTGTTAAATGGATCACAATAATTTGCATATTTTCCAAAAATTTCTCGACAGTATCCCTGATTAGTGCCAACTACCGATGCGCCAAGATAAGCTGCCTCAACGTTTGCGAGACCAGTTGTTTCAAAAAAAGACGCGAGAATATGAACTTTTGCTCCGGAAATAGCGCTTAAAACCGAGTCTCTATCTAGGTCATGAAACCAAAATGTATTTCTACGTGAGCGAACCATTGAAATAAATTTTCTAACGTACCTTCGATGATTGGGATTTGGAAATCCAATGAAGACCAATGGTAAATGAGGTGCTTGTTTTAATGCTTCTATGATTCTATGTTGATTCTTTAAATCTTCTATACGTCCTACACACAAAACATAATTTTTAATACCGATTCGCTTCGAGAAGCTGGTACTAGCTTCATCTAATTCATGTAGGTTAATTCCAACTGGTATTTTCGTAGAAGGTGCATTTCTGGTAGGTTTGAAAAAATGCTGTATTTCGTTATTTTCGGAATTACTATTGTAAATAATACCCGAAGCGTTATTTAGTACATGTCGAACTGCTGTTAGATATCCATCTTGCCAAATGGCTTTGCAGGCAGTTGTAGAGCTTTCTTTTCGTAACCATAGGTATGTATTTCTTAACTGTTCTGCAGTTTCATAGGATAATTTAGCTGCGAAACGGCCGGCTATACCGTAACGTCCACGAAGATTGTATTCGGTTAAATTTTGAAAAATAGGAGTTAATACATATGGTACGGCCTGTCTTTCTGCATTTAAGACCTGCTGATAAGTTTCTTGAATACGACTAATGTTAAAACAATGAACTAGATCAAAACTATCTAGCCTTCTGTTGGCACTAAGGTCTATTTCAACATCGTAATCGATCTCTTTGAGTCCTTGGGCAAGAGAATATATTTGAACACTATCGCCTCCGGGTTTCGACCACAAATTGCTGCGTGCTTGCAGTAAAATTCGCATGCACAAATTATATCTCAACAATTACAGTATAGAGAAGAATTGTCTCAAACTATTTCTTAACTTCCATGGGCTTTGATCACGATTTCGAAAATAATAAATCATATTTTGATCGATAATATTTTGTTTTTCTTGGCTCATTCTAGTTCGAGGATGGAAAACTTTTTGAGTATTTATTAGTAGTCTAGGTATATGCTTATCTTTTAAGTTTCTACAGAATTCCATATCCTCTGTGTAAACAAAATAGTTTTCGTCGAAACCATTGATTTCAGAAAATATTTTACAGGGTAAAATCCAACAGGCGCCTTGGAGCCAACCTACTTCCACAATCTTAAAATAGGGCACGAATAAATACACTAACTCTTTAATTAACGAGATGGGATCGTCCGGAAATGGGGCATAATGAATATAATGACCTTGATCAATATCACACAATTGAGGCGCTACAAGTGCATTCATCAATTTAGCTTTTTTTGCGCAGGGGTTTATAAAATCAGTATTGAATTGAATATCTAAATTTGCTAAAACAATGATGTCACTTTTACAAAGGCGTATCAGCTGGTTATTTGCTTTCGCAAATCCAATATTTTCTTTATTTTTGAATAAAGTTACATTTTCTCCCAAGACACTTTTCCAATGAATTAAACGCTCGTAACTCTTATCCTGACTGGCGTTATCTGCAATTAAAATTCGATAGGGCATACCCCCATAAACTTGGAGAAAAGAGTTGAAGAAATTGTCTATGTATTCCACTTGATTGAAGCAAACAGAGACTATATTTATGGATTTAATAGAACTCTTCTTCGTATTCGTACGAATCTTCATCTTCGGAATCTTCTTCTTCATCTGATCCATCATCGGTCTGTTGCTCACGAATCTCCATCAAAAGTTCATTTTGTTCTCGATCCTTAAAACCTTCAAATCCAAATGTAAGCAGTTTTACTTTTGCGTCGATACCGTAAGGTAAATCTTTGTATGGTTTTAGAGCTAACTCAGTAATCATGAAATAAAGATCTTGGATGGTTATATCATGAAGAAATTGAAGTAATTCAAAATAATTGCAGCGTATTTCCATCTCCTGAACATAGGAAGAAATCATTATTGCGTTATCGACTGGTAGTTGTAGATCTCCTGATTTAACTTCTGGAACCGAATATGAGTTAATTCCCTTAGCGATATACTCTTTTGTGACTTTGGGTTTCAACTGATCATTCTGAACAATAATTTGTTCGGTGATTTTAGTCACGGTAGCATTGATATTATTTTCGGCTGTTCCTTGTTTAGGAAATCGATCAAATAAGTCTCTTAAATTTTCGTTGGATTCTTCGATACTTCCTCTTACTTCATTTTTTTCTGCAATTAAGTCTTCGAATTTCCGTTTTTCTTCCGTGTATTTTCGAATAGTACTCTTAAACCTTTTAATGTCCTTTGGCATATTCTGTTGAATCATATCGTCAGCGAAGAAAAACCAAAGAACAATAATAGCTCCAAGCACCTGAAGATGTTGTTTTATAATAACGTCTGGATTCATAATGGATTATCCAATCGAAGAGTGCCCTCCATCGAAAATTCATAATGAGCTGCAATTTCTTGATATTCCTCTTCTCCTTTTTTGGAGCCTGGTTTCTTAATTTCTTGTCGAGGAACAAATTTTTGTCTTGGCGGCTTTGGTATATAGAAAATACCCGTTTCAGTAAGTTTCTTAATTAGAGCAGCTATGGAAGTTCTTTGAAGAGCATCACCATCCATTTGCCATTCTATCTCAAGACTAGTCCAAGGATTGTCCTTAGCTCTTTGTGACTCTTCCCATTTTTTGAATTTTCCAGGCTTAAAAGCAGGAGCCACAGATTTGAATTCTAAGGCGTTCAGTTTTATGTCTGGTCCTAGCTTAGTCATTAGTGTTTTCAAAACTCGTGGATAGTAGGCGTGATTTTCCATTACCTTTTTAATATAACCAATTTGAGCCTTATATAAGACCTCTTCCATTTTCAAATTTTTTAGCTGGGCTCTAATTAATTCAGAATCTGCAGTAGCTCTTTTAAGAGCACTATTTTTTCGTTTCAACTTTTTCCATTCACTACTTATCGAGAGGTATTGAAAGGCTGAATTAAGAACTAGAATCGATAGAACACCTATCAGAATAGATCTCCATTTTATAAGAGGTAGTTTACGTAGAACTTGTATTGGATTTTCATTTTCACTGTCGACTTTTTTGACAAGATTAATGCCGGTTGCCTTACTATCCAAACTTACTATTGATGTTGCCGAACAATCTATGTAATGATTCTCTGTTCTGAGTTTCATACGAAACTCTTCTCTTTCGAAAGTAGAAGGTTCTTGCTTGAGAGTTTCTGCCATATCAAATGGTTGAAAAGCATGAATTTTTGCTTTGAAATTATCCTGCGCTAAGACGAAAAAATCGGGAGCGTTGATAATTCCACCAGAAAAAAAGATTCGTGTAGGTCCTTTACGAATGGTCATAAACGCATTGTTGTCTGCCGTGAAGTTCCTTGCTAAAGCCGACGTGAAATAGTTGATAGATGAGTTAACTTTTGAAAAGATTGAATTTAGGGTTTTACCCATATTATCTAGGTAAGGCTTCGGATCATTAATGTCGAAACCCATCTGATTTACCAAGTCAACTTCACCAGAAAAACCAACTTTGTGAAGGATACTTTCTACCTCACTTCCAGATAGAGCGGCCTCACCAGACTTGCTGGCAAAATCATAAAGTTCGTCATAAAAGCTTTTAGCTCCATAGTGTAAAACTTTATTGAACAAAAGCTGACCTTGAAAAAATAAATTTACTTTAGTAGTTAAATAACCAATATCAACGAAAACTACAGGCTCATCCTGTATAGATTCTTCAAATGTTGAAAGGCGTTTATAGAGATGAAGAGAGGTTTGTAGTAGAGGATATACGCCACCAAATTTCAGACCTAACTTATTAACTTTGTCTCGTAGCATACCAACATATTTGGGATTCATTAGTATGGTTGCAGCAATGACTTGTGATCTAGTTTCGATGTCTTTAGTGAATAATTCTACAAATCGATTATGCTCGATATCAGCAGGTATTTTTTCCTGATTGGCAAATTTTTCCAATTCTTCTGAAATTCGAGTCTTAACTTGATCTTTATCGATACGCGTTAGATAAGCAAGGTTGGTGGGTGCAAAAATAGATGAAGCAATAAATCTAATAGGAAGCTTTTTATCGATTTTTTCAGCAATATCATTTAGATAAGTGCCTATAGATTCAATGTAGACATCGACTCCAGAATAGGCTTGCGGAATCTTATAAACATCCTTTGTTTCAGGAATAACTTCTTCTTCTTTTCCTATCTTGAATACACCGTATTTGATACTATGAGTACCCAAATCCATTATTTGAACTTTTTTGTTGTGCTTAATTGCCATGGTTTATTCCAACAGTATTTGACCAAAAGAGATCAAAAAAGAGCTGTCTTTGTCTACTTCGACTAAATTAGATGGGGTTGATACAGTTTTCAACAACTTAATTTGATATTGGTTTATAGACTTATTCTAGTGTATTAGTATGTGAGTAATCTAGTAAAGTTACAAAAGGAATTTTATGAGTATAACCAAAGAGAACATCAATCATCCTGGTTTGTTGATTATCCGAGATGGTTGGGGTGTAAGCGATAAATTAAAAGGTAATGCCGTAAAATTAGCTGACCCGCAATGTTACAAAAGGCTACTAAATCAATATTTTTGGACTAATTTAGAACCTGGAGGGGAGGCTGTGGGATTACCTGAAGGTCAGATGGGTAACTCTGAAGTTGGTCATATGAATATAGGAAGTGGTCGTACGGTATATCAAGATTTGCCTAGAATTAATAGAGATTTAGAAACTGGTGAGTTTGCAAAACAGCCAGCTATGGAGGCTTTTCTTAAAAATTCAGTTAGAAATGGTCGTGTACACCTTATAGGTTTAATATCTGACGGAGGGGTACATTCTCATCAAAATCATTTTTATGGAGTATTGGAAATACTTAGAAGATATGAAATTAACGAGGTCTACATACATGCTATTACTGATGGAAGAGATACACTGCCCAAAAGTGGTATCGAATTTATCAATGCTCTCGAGCAGAAAATGAAGCTTCTTGAAATCGGTCAAATCGCTACGGTCAGCGGTCGCTATTATGCAATGGATCGTGATAAAAACTGGGATAGGACTAAGAAATTCTACGATGCAATGGTTTCGGGAATTGGAAAGTTTAGTAATAGCTCGACAGCTTGCTTAAAAAATTCTTACAGTAATGATGTAACTGATGAATTTATTGAGCCTACAATAATTAATTCTAAAGGTTGTATTCAATCAGGTGATTCTGTTCTGTTCATGAATTTTCGGCCGGACCGAGCACGTCAAACATCATTTGCACTTGAAAATAATAATTTTACTGATTTCGATGTACGTGATTTAAATTTAAATTTTACTGTGATGACTCCATACTCTTCTGATCTAAAAGTTCCGGTAGTTTATAGTAAAGAGAATCTTAAAAATACAATAGCAGAGGTTATTGCAAATAAAGATTTGCGACAATTCAAGATAGCAGAAACTGAAAAGTATGCTCACATAACTTATTTCATGAATGGTGGATATGAGCAGGAATTTGATGGTGAAACTCATCAAATAATTCCTTCTCCCAAAGTTGCTACATATGATCTTAAACCTGAAATGTCTGCTGATGAGGTTACCAAAACCTTATTGCAGGCGATTGAATCTAGAAAATATGATTTTTTAGCTGTAAATTATGCCAATCCAGATATGGTTGGTCATACTGGAAATTTGGAAGCTGCAATTAATGCAGTTAATATTGTCGATGATTGTGTAGACAAATTATTAAAAGCTATGGCAACTGTTGGGGGTTCCACTTTTATCACTGCCGATCATGGTAATTTAGATGAAATGATAGATCACGATACTGGTCAAACTTTGACGAATCATTCGTTAAATAAAGTTGATTTTATTCATGTGCCTAGACCAGGAGATAAAAGATTTGGAAAACTCAAAACTGGAGGCAAGCTTGCGGATATAGCACCTACGATGTTGCACGCTCTGGGTATAGATATACCCGATGAAATGAATGGCAATATATTATTTGAGTAGATACTTTTTAGATGGTTTTATGTTAGAACTTTACTGGTCATTGTTTCGTTGCATGAATCACACTCATATTACCCATGATATGAAATTGTACTTTCATTCCATATTTTGAGAAAACTTTTTCAACCAGCTGCCTGTCATATCCACATCTACTTTCATTCATTCCTAATTTTCTATGAAATTTATTGTAGAAATAAGCCATTATCTTATCTAAAAAATTTGGCATTAATGGGCAATTCTGTAAAAAAATTCGACGCCATGGAAGTGGAGGGACACTGACTACAACATGTCCTTTCTGTGTGACCAATCGACTCATTTCACTAATGAAGGCTTCAAATTGATTAGGAATAATATGAGTTATCAAACCACAGGAAATTACGATATCAAAAGCTTGAGATTCAAAGGGAAGATTACAAACATTAGCTTGTTGCCATTTTATCGACTCTCCTTTAGAAGTTGAATCAAGCCCTTTTTTAAGCATTTTGAAAGAAAAATCTACGGCAATCAATTGTTTACTTCGCTTAGATAATGGAAAACTTAGGATACCGGTACCTGCACCTAGATCTAAAATTCGATTTTGATTGTGATTTACCAATTCGCTTACAAATTCAACGAGATATTGAGCGTAGTCAAGCTGACTCTCTCCGAATAGATCAAAGTAATGGTCGGAAAATGCATCATACTGCTGTCTGATATTTTTAGACCTGAGGGCACTAAGAAAGAAATTCCAAGCTAGTCGGAATCTGTAATAACCACGAGACTTTTGCCGAGAATTTCTGGGTACCTCTTTTCTGTTGCTATAAGAGTGAGGATAGACCCTTTGCGAATCATTTTGATCTACCGTTAGATCTTTACTGAATTCAAATCTTTGTTGCTTGGACATAATCTTGACGGTTAAAACTGATGGCTAAGAATATCATTACGCTCTAAATTTGCATATGTTTTACTACAATTTGCTGATAATCATGTTTCAGTATAAAAATAGCATTTGAATTTTAAGTTTAGCAGTCCTATTATGTGCCAACTTCTTTATGCAGAGCCTTAGTAAGCAACTTTTTCAGCGTTCATATTTGCTGAACACCCGAATTATACTTTACACCATTGGTAAACTTCTGATGGGTCTTTCCGTAGCGATGCTTTTTCCTCTTATTGCTACATTTTCTTTTGGAGAAAATGATTGGATTGCATTTGTCATACCAGCCTTCGTTACTTTTGCTACTGGATTTTTTCTTAGTAAGATATTTGCATCAAACGAAGAAATGTCTACTCGTGAAGGCTTTTCAATTGTAGCTCTAGTATGGGTAGTTTTTACTATTTTTGGCGCATTACCTTATGTGTTTGTAGGTCACAGTTATACGGACGCGTTTTTTCAAACGATGTCGGGTTTTACCACTACTGGATCGAATGTTTTCCGTGATATAGCTTCACATTCTAAAGGAATATTAATCTGGGGAAATATAACTCAGTGGATTGGAGGTATGGGAATAATTGTAATGAGTTTGGCAATCCTTCCTGTGCTTGGAATAGGGGGCATGCAATTATTTAGGGCTGAAGTACCGGGACCAGTTAGTGATAAGCTTACTCCACGTATTCGTGATACTGCCAAAATACTGTATCAAACTTATATTTTTCTCACTTTAGTTGAATGCTTACTACTTTGGATGGCTGGAATGGATTTTTACAGTGCAGTATGCCATTCTTTATCTACGCTATCATCGGGAGGTTTTTCACCGCATAACGCCAGTGTAGCTCATTATGATAGTTCACTAATACATTTTATTATTATATTTTTCATGCTGGCTTCAGGGGTCAATTTCGCTCTCCATTATCAATTTTCCAGATTCAAATTTTCATCGATCTGGACAGATACAGAATTCAAATCATATCTATTCTTTACGTTTTCTATTGTATCTCTACTTGTATTGATATTATTTTTTCAAGGAATTTATATTGATTTATTCATCTGTATTAGAGATGTCTTATTTACAACCATAGCACTTATTACCGGTACTGGATTTGCCACGGTTGATTATGAACAATGGCCTGTGGCATGTCAGGCGATTTTGTTTTGTTTGTTTTTTACAGGTGGTTGTGCCGGTTCAACGACGGGTGGTATTAAAATTATCCGTTTAGTTATATTTTGTAAGTTTGCTTATCAACAAATTAATCAGCTTATTCATCCTAAAGCAATTTTGAATCTAAAAGTTAATCGTCAGATGGTTAAAGATAATGTAATAAAAGGTGTACTAGGTTTTTTTATTTTATACGCTTTATCTTTTATGATAGGAACTGTATTGATGTCCTTTACTGGTTTGGACCTAGTTAGTGCTAGTGCAGCAACTGCGACATGTCTTGGTAATATAGGACCGGCCTTTGGTTCTATAGGTCCAACGGATAATTTTGCTGATATTAGTATGTTCGGGAAGTGGATTTTATCTTTTCTGATGTTATTAGGAAGATTAGAACTTTTTACAGTATTAGTTTTATTCACACCAGCGTTTTGGAAAGATTAATGTAGGAATGTTTCATGCGCTTACAAATTAGTGACATGTGGGATTTTTCCGATCCACAAGCATGCGAAAAAAATTTCCGAAAAAAAATGGAAGAATTCTCTACTTCAGCTTTTTACGTTTGGGAATTACAAACGCAAGTTGCGCGTGCACTTGGATTACAAGGAAAGTTTGATGAAGCATTTCAAATATTAGATTCTATTCAAGCCGGTTTTGAATATGCACCTACCTGTGAATCTAAGGATTTAGTAGGGATAAGATACAATCTTGAGAGAGGTCGAATTTTAATGCTTACAAACAAAGTAGAGGATTCAATTCGGTATTTTCGATTCGCTCTTAAGTTGGCTATGAAAATTAGAGCCGATGATCTAAGTATAGATGCAATCAAAATGCTGCTAGATATGAGCTCCGTTAATGATCGAATAGAACTTGGATTAAAGGGAATTAATATAGCCACCGAACTAGGTAATGAAAATTTATACCCTATTGTTGGAGCGTTTGCTCTTAATGTAGGTGAAGCTTACTTAGAAAATAAGAATTATCAAAAAGCAATAGAACAATTTATGCATGCTCGCGATATTTTTTCAAAATTATTCGATGCGGAAAAAGTTCGAAAAATAAGAATATCAATTTGTATTGCTCAAAGAGGTTTAGGTAACTACAAAGAAGCATTATTAGAGCTGCGTGTTCAGGAAGAATGGCTGAAAAAAACAGGTAATTCTGACGGAATAGTTTTTGAAGAAATAGCGGAAAATCTGATGGCTCTAGGGCAAAGTAGTTCAAGTATTTATTTTTCTAAAGCTTTGAAATCTTTTGAGGCACAGTCTTTAGTTTCTGATATGGATTCGAGAAGAATATCTCGAATTAGACAGTTATCCCGAAAAATTCTTAATTAATGAGAGTAAGTAATTATGCATGAATTTGATTATGTAATGTCTGACCAGTTAAAAGAAGCGATATTAGTCTCAGAAGTTACGGGTCGACCATTGCTACTAAAAGGTGAGCCAGGTACAGGTAAAACACTACTTGCACAGCACATTGCAAAGATAAAAAATATACCAATATTTGAATGGCATGTTAAATCTACATCATTGGCTAAGGATGGTTTGTATACTTACGATGCGCTTTCTCGCCTTCACGATTCGCGCTTTATGGAATTAGATGGAGAAAAAATTAGTAAAGTAAATAATATTTCTAATTACATTAAATTGGAGGGTATGGGAAAAGCTTTTTCAAATAATAGTCCTTGTGTCTTGCTAATCGATGAAATTGATAAGGCAGACATTGAATTTCCCAATGACCTACTGAGAGAATTGGACCGTATGGAGTTTGAGATTCTAGAAACGGGTCAAAAAATTAAAGCTAAAATAAGACCTTTGGTGGTAATAACGTCCAACAGTGAGAAAGAACTACCCGATGCATTTTTGAGGCGATGCGTGTTTCATTATATTCAGTTTCCAGATGAAGAACTTATGACCCAAATTGTGAAATCTCATTATCCTGAAATCGAAAAAAATATTTTGAAGAATTCACTTCGTATATTTTATAAGTTACGAAATAAACAAGATATCCGTAAAAAACCATCTACCAGTGAATTAATTGATTGGCTAAATATACTTATTCATCAGGGTCTTAGCTTGGAGAAAATTGATAAAGTCCCGTTTTTAGGAACATTGATGAAAACAGAAGAGGACTTTATAAAAAATTCTGTATAGAAAGACAAAAAGTGTTTCTAAATTTCTTTTACAATTTACGTGATCAAAGAATTCCTGTAGGACCACGGGAATATCTGGATTTTCTAAAGGTCATTGATTATAGCCTATGTAACAAAGACCTATTTAGTTCAGAGCGTTTCTATAATCTTGCCAGAGCTTGTTTAATTAAAGATGTAAGTCATTATGACGGCTTTGATTTAGCTTTTTCTAAATGTTTTTCAGGTGCAATTAGCTTGGATTCAAATTTTCGTCAACAATTAGAAGTTTGGCTCAATGATGCTATTGACAAGGAATTTAGTGAGAAAGTTAAGGAAGCTGCACAAAATGTTTTGCCCAAAGATTTACTTAAAGAATTAATGAAACGTATCGAAGAGCAAAAAGAACGACACGATGGTGGTAATTATTGGATTGGGACTGGTGGAACGTCTTCATTTGGTAATAGTGGATACAATCCAGCAGGTATTAGAGTGGGTGGAGACTCTAAACATGGTTCAGCGCTAGCAGTCGCGGGAAAGAGAGATTTCGTTGAATATCGAAAAGATTGTACTCTTGATATAAGACAGTGGAAAACGGTTTTGAAATCCTTGAGACAATTACATAGAAGTGGACGTCCAAGATTAGATATTCCTACTAGTATAAGGAGAACATGCGATCAAGGCGGTGATATTGAAATCGTTTATAAGGCATCTAGAAAAAATCAATTAAAACTACTGTTACTTACTGATGTAGGCGGCAGTATGACCCCGTATACTGCAATAGTGTCAGCTTTCTTCAGTGCTGCACACCAAATTAATCATTTTCGTGAATTCAATCATTATTATTTTCATAACATTTTCTACGATGAAGTCTATCTAAATGCATCTATGAAACATACAAAGCGTATTAAAATCGAAAAGTTATTAAAACAATTGGATGGGGATACCTGTGTAATAATTGTTGGCGACGCTGCTATGGCTCCTTACGAATTATTTCATTTAACAGGTAATAAAGAATTTTTTTACAGAAATCTATTTTATAATTCTGATGTGAATGATGAAGGTATTACCGGTTGGCAAAGACTATTACAGCTGAAAACAAGATTTTCTAACATTGTTTGGTTGAACCCTAATAAACATTGGGAATCTCAAACTCAAATTCAAATAAGCTCTGAAGTACCTATGTTCCCAATGACTTTAGAGGGTTTAGAAAATGCCATACGCAAGCTATTAGTAAAGTGCTAAACTAATTA
>MDTE01122376.1_pt1 | contig 13352 bp, 11 predicted proteins | sample 811231 | NCBI WGS metagenome assembly MDTE01 (sample SAMN05326651, study PRJNA326480) | marine metagenome | isolation source: seawater | place: Indian Ocean: Red Sea | collected 2010
GCCCGCCAGTCGAAAGATCTTCGACTCGCCCGGCGCCATCCACGCGGCGCTGTACCACGACGGCGTCGGTAACCTCGTGACCCTCGGCACCGACTCCGTGCTCTCCATCTTCGCCCCGCCCAAAGGGGACTCGATCGAAGGGGGCGGCCCGCCCGAGGGGACTCAACAATCGAAGTGGACCGTCGTCAGCAGCACGAAGCTGCCCACGGAGGGCGACGCCGAGTTGACGTGGACTGAGCCGGGGGTACTCGCGGTGGTCAACGACCGCGACCCGTCGTGCGCCGTGCGAGTGTTCGACCTGAACACGGGCGATAACTACGTCCTGGTGCCCCCCGCGCGGCGCAAGTCCCAGGGGCTGCCTAAAAGCGCGGAGAGCGCCGCCGCCGACCCGACGGGCAGGCGACTGTCGTGCCTGTGCTACGACGCCGACGCGAAAACGCTCGCGTGCGGGCAACGCGACGGCCGCGTCGTCATGTTCCGCCGCACCGCCCCGCCCCGTGGACGTGCGGGCCGGCGTGCGGGGGGCACCGGCGGGGGCGACGAGGGGAAGCGCGGAGGCGAAAAAGCCGGAGGAGAAGAAGCAGGAGGAGAAGAATCCGACGACGACTTCGCTCCCGAGGATGCGTGGCGGGTGTGCGCGAGCCTCGACGCCGGCGGAACGCTCGAGCGCGTGCACTTCGCGACGGGTCGCGGGGCCAGGTTGCTCGTCGCGGTGTGCCGCGACGGCGCGAGGCTGTGCGTGCGGGTCAAGCTGAACGATAAGACCCGGGGCGGCGTCTCGGTGGTTCAGGTCGCCGCCGATTCCGTGGTGCTGGAAGCCACCGACGGATCCCGCGCGCCCGCGCGTTTGAACACCACCGAACGGGGCATGCAGATCACCGGCGCGGACGCCACGTCGCGGCACCTGCTCGTGTGGAACTCCGCGCGCGCGGAGGTGCACGAGACTCGCGGGTCCGGCTTTGCCCGGGTGTCGGCGTTTGATTGGTCGGGTCGCGCGCGGGGACGGTCAGGATCGGTTCGCGGCGAATCGAACGCGCCGGCTTCGTCCAGCCAGGCGATGGCGATCCACGGCGAGCGGATCTATCGCGCGTGCCCCGGGCGCGCGGTCGTGGAGGTGACCGACTTGGCGGGCGTCGTCGTCGATGCGCTGGCGTACGAGGAGGCGCAGGGCGCGGCGGAGTTTGTGGACTGCAACGGGGATTTTTTATGCGCCGCGACGGCTTCGGGGCATCTTCGGTTCTGGCGTCTGCCCGCGGACGGCGTCGGGCGAGCGGAGGCGCACGGCCCCAAGGGGGGCGCGATGATCCCCGCGGACATATGCGGGGGGACGCACGCGTACGCGCCCGGGTCGGGTCCCGACGGCGACGACGGAGACGTTCCGGAATTTTCCGGGCGACTTCCGTTTGCGATCGATTCGGTCCGCGTCAACTGCGACGGGACCAAGGCTTCGGTGCTGTTCGCCCATCGCGGGCACGTCTCGGTGCTGTCCACGCTCGCGGTGTACGACGTTGACACCGACGGGTATCGAACCTTCGACTTTGCGATCACCGGGAGGGCGCCCGAATCGCACGCGTGGGACGCGGCGGCGCCGAACGTCCTCGCCGCGCAAACCGCGTTTGACGAAAACGCATTCGCCGACGCCGACGAAAAGACTGAAATCATTCCGACCAAAGACGAAGGTGACTCGCAGGTACCCGCACCCGCGACCGGCCCGTACGCGTCCGAGACCGGTCACGGGCGGAGCGCCGCGACGATGAGGCGGCACGCGAACTCCCGCGGCGTCGTGGTGTTCACGCTCTTCGCGTCACCCCGCGGGTTGCTACCGCAGGAGGCGCATCCCGTTCCCGACGGATTCGAATCGCTCCTCGGCATGGCCGCGCCCTCGCTGTTCGTGTGCAACAAAGCCGCGGCGCAGAGCGGCGGCGGCGCGTGCTTCGCGGTGACGATGCGGGATTTCGTCGGGATGGAGCACCTCGACGCCGAGGCCAAGGCGGAGCTGCTGACGTTCAACTACGACCTCGCCGTCGGCGACGTGGACAGGGCCAGGGCGCTGGTCAAGGCGACCACGGAACCCGCGGTTTGGGAGGCCATGGCGCACATGTGCATCAAGAACAAGCGGCTGGACGTCGCGGAGACGTGCCTCGCGAACCTCGGGCACGTCAGGGGCGGGCGGGCGGTTCGTGACGGCGCCGACGAGCCGGAGCTCGACGCGAGAGTAGCGTCAGTCGCCGTGCACCTCGGCCTCGTCGACGACGCCGCCGTGCTGTACGAGCAGTGCCATCGCCACGACTTGCTCAACAGGCTGTACCAGGCGATGGGTCGGTGGGACGATGCCATCGCGGTGGCGAGCGGGAAGGACCGCATCCACCTGAAATCCACGCACTACGCCCACGGACGGCATCTGGAGAGCGTCGGCGACGTCTCCGGAGCGATTCGCGCGTACGAAAAGAGCGGATGCGCCGCCGTCGACGTGCCTCGCATGCTCCACGGGCGGGGCATGACGGACACCCTGGAGCGCTACGTCATCGGCGCCGGGTCCCGCGAGCTCACCAGGTGGTGGGCTCGATACTGCGAGAGCGCGGGGGACTACGAGAAGGCTCTGCACGGGTACCAAGCCTCTGGGGATTACCTCAGCTTGGTCAGGACCTACTGCGCGCAGGGCGACCTGGAGATCGCGGCGCAGCTCGTGGAGGAGAGCGGCGACCCCGCCGCGGCGTTTCACTTGGCGAGGTTCGTCCCCACAGCTTCTTCGTCCCACTCGTTTCCTTACCCTGACTTGTCCGACCCTCGTCCGGCAGGCGCGCGTGTTCACGTTTACTTATTTTCCCAAACGCATTTATTTCCCACCCAAACAGGACGTTTGAGGCGATGGACGAGTACGCGGACGCCATTCGGTTCTTCGGCGCCGCGGGGAGGCACGGCCACGCGGCTCGACTGGCGCGTCGGTGCGGCATGGACAACGAGCTCATGCACCTGGCGCTGCAGTCGCCGCCGGAGATGATGCTGGACAGCGCCAGGTACCTCGAGGAACGCGGCGAGTTGGAAAAAGCGACGACGCTTTACCACAAGGCGGGAAACGCGGGCAAGGCGCTGGAGCTGTGCTTCGCGCACGACCTCTTCGAGCCGCTCGCGGGGATCGTCAAGTCCGTCGCCGACGACGAGGACGCGGATCCTAAGCTCGTGGCCAAGTGCGCGGCGTATTTTCTGGACAATGGGCGGTACGACGACGCGGCGAGGTTGCTCGTGAAGGGCGGAGATCACGCGCGGGGATTGGAGCTCATCGTGGAGCACGACGTGAAGATCGACGAGGAGCTCGCCGAGGCGTTGACTCCCCCCAAGGGTGCGGACCCCAAAGACGGGGGAATCTCCGAGGAGGCCAGGAAGGCGCTGCTGATGAAGATCGCCGCCGTGTGCAAGAACCAGGGTTCGTACCACCTCGCGTGCAAAAAGTACACCCAGGCTGGGGACAAGATGAAGGCGATGAAGGCGCTGTTGAAGAGTGGAGACACCGAGAAGATCTGCTTCTTCGCGGGCGTCTCCAGGCAGCGGGAGATTTACGTGATGACCGCCAACTACCTGCAGACGCTGCGGTGGCACGGCGATCCCGAGCTCACCAAGCACATCGTCCAGTTCTACACCAAGGCGAGGGCGGTTGAGTCGCTGTCGGGTTTTTACGAATCCGTCGCGCAGATCGAGATCGACGAGTACCGCGACTACGACAAGGCCGCCGACGCCCTGCGAGACGCCGCGAAGCACCTCGCCAAGTCCAAGGCGGACGGGCACGACGCGATGATGCGCTCGCTGGAGGCGAGGACGGAGCTGGTCGAGACCTTCGTGAGGGCTCGGACGCTCCTCGCCGCCGGAGACGTCGCCGAGGCGACGCGGCTGTGCGAACGAATGATCGCCGACCCGAGGGCGCGGGACGAGAGCGAGGTGACCATCCGCGTCGGCGACGTGTACGCGATGATGGTGGAGCACTGGTACCAGGCAAAGGACCTCAAAAGGTGCCGCGAGTTGGTGGCGGAGTTGCGAGAGCGCGCGGGGCTCGCGGCGGAACCTTACCTGGAGGCGACCATGCTCGCCGAGATCGACGGAGAGACGGGGGCGCGAGGCGGGGGGGGGAAGGCGGGTTCGAGGCGGGAGGACGCGCCGGCGACGTCCCCGACGGAGGAGGAGGGGTACCTGCACGGCGCCGACGACGACGCCGACGAGGAGTTTTACATGGACGAGGAGGTTCACTCGGACGACGAAGGGTCGTGAGCGCGGGGCGCGACGATTTAACGGCGCGAAGAGGGATGAGGGAGACGCGCGCGCGGTCGGGTCGGCGGCTCGTTCGTGTAATCCGCTCGTAAGCGTATCCGCCGTTACAAATGTGACGAGCTTCTCCCAAGACCTCCACGCTCCCACCAGGAAGCGTCCCAGCCGATTGTTAACCCTCTAAATCGAACATTGAACGCGCGACCCAGCCGAGCCGCCGCGCCCTTACGTTCCCTAACACCTAACGTTTCGCACGTGCACGACGCGGAAACATTTAGTTGCCGAGGGAGTTGATGGCCTCGAGGGGGGAGAGGCCGTTCTTGAGCGCCTGGATGGAGATGCCGAGCATGCCGATCATCGCCAGGCGGCCGTGCTTGAGCTCGGCGGTCTTGAGCTTGAAGAGAGCCTCGGCGTCCGCGGAGGAGGCGAAGCCGAGGGGATCGAAGTAGCCGCCGGGATAGCAGCGCTTGTCGGAGTCGAGCTCTGTTGAGGGGAAGAGGCGCGGGGGTCAGCGCGAGGCGTCACCGATCGGGCATCCATAATCCATCGTGGAAATATTGCTTCGACGCGAGAACTTTCGTGAAAAACTGCGTTGTTAAGGGCGAGCCGGCAGGCGGAGCGGGGCGATACCGGCGGTTCGGGCACGCACCGGACGAGCGCTTGACCTCGGCGAAGCCCATGGCGAGCACCTCAATCCACACGAGGGTGGTCACGGGGATGTTGATGTCGAAGCCGAGGTAGGAGGGCTGCTCGTTGAGCACCTTGCCGGCGTCGACCCAGGAGATGCCGGTCTGGCCCTCGGCGACGACGGCGCCGAGAAGGCCGAGCATCGCCCAGCGGGAGTGCTGGAGCTCGCACTCGCGGAAGCGGACGATGTCGAAAGCCTCGTTGAAGGGCTGCGATTGGACGGAAGGGAGGGAACGTCAGTGAATGCGCGCGGTTAGCGGGAAGCGAGGTCGCGGGTGAAAGTTCGACCAGCAAAAACACCCGCCAGCGCGGGGGTCCGAGATCCGCAAAGGTGACAATTCCGATCGTGATTCCCGCGGCGGAAACGCGCCCGTTAGCCACCCGCGCGCCGCGATCCTCGACGGCATGAACGCGAATCTGATCCCACGTCACGCGTAATCGTCGCGGGAAGTGTCGCGCACGCGAAACGAGCGTTCATCCATCCGCGCCGCGCGAGAGAAGGTCCGGGCGCTATCTCGGATTTTATCCCGCTAAAATACGTACCACGATGGTGCGCTCGGTGGGCTTGTTGTCCACCTTCTTGAGCTTGCCGATGACGTTGCCGGACTTGTTAACCGCGGCGGAGCCGTCGAGCGCGTCGAGATCGAACTGGAGGTACTCGGTGGGCGCGGAGAGGCCGAAGGGGTCGAAGCCGGCGTCGCCGGGGAGGGTACCGTCGAGGTACGCGGGGGGTTCCGGGTTGGCCTCCCATCCGTTCCACAGGGAGCGGTTGGGACCCACGTTGCCCTGGCGCTTGCCGCCGCGGGAGACCGGGGCCTTCTTGGCGGGAGCCTTCTTCTTGGCGGGGGCCTTCTTGGTGAACTTGGCCACGATGGTGTTGGAAGCGATAGCGAGCGCCATGGTTTCGGTTGCCGTACGGAGAGACAAGCGGGTTCTGTGTGCGGAATATGACCAACGCCCACGCGCGAGCCGGGGGTGATATTTGGCCACTGTCCTCGCGGCAGATGCGAATGGCTGGATTCAACACGGCCATTTGATTGGCCACGCGGATGCAGCTGCAGATCTGGTCGATGAACGAAAAAGCGACGCAATCGAACCGGGAATTAGACTGGGGGGGCTCTGCCGTCAAATCCGTTTCGGACGCTGTCGGCGCGCGGCGCGTGTGAGCGCACGGCATCGCGGCATCTCCTCCGAGACGAGCGGATAGAGCACCTTTGCGCGGAAGATGTGCTTTTCTGCTATCCTCCCGGGTGGCGCGTGCGCAGAGCGGCTCGCGAGCGCACTCTTCACCCCTCGAAAACACCGAACCGCGACCATGCAGAGCGCCGCGAGCCTCCGCGCGGCTCCTTCCATCGTCGGCGCGCGCGTCCCCGCGTCGAACAGGGCCGTCAAGGTGGCCGCGCGCCCCAAGGCGGTCAAGGTGGCCGCGTTCTACGACCCGGACCAGTACGACCACGACGCCAACTCCGGTCGCGGGTCCGGCTTCGTCGCCACCCGCGCCGCGGTGCCGTCGTCCAATGCTTCCGGCGGCGCCAGGCCCACGCGCGTCACCCGCGGCGCCGACGGCGTCGTGTACGACCCCGATCAGTTCGACCCGGATGCGAACCAGCGATCGGGAGGTGCGGCGGTGCGACCCGCGGGCGCCACTGCCCAGGCGTCCGTCGGCAGCAACACCAAGAACCCGAGGTTCGCGCTCCTCTTCGACTGCGATGGCGTCATCGTCGAGACGGAGGAGCTCCACCGCAAGGCGTACAACGCCTCGTTCAAGTACTTCGGCCTCGTCATCCCGGGCAAGGGCAAGGTGGAGTGGAGCGTGGAGTACTACGACGTTCTCGCCAACACCGTCGGCGGCGGGAAGCCCAAGATGCGGTACCACTTCGACAACAACGGCTGGCCGTCCTTCTTCGGCGGCAGCAAAGTTCCGCGCACGGACGAGGAGAAGACCAAGATGGTGGACTCGCTCCAGGACATGAAGACGGAGTTTTACAAGGACATCGTCGAGTCGCAGGCGATCGCCAGACCCGGAGTGCTCCGGTTGATCGACGAGGCCATCGCGGCGCCCGACATCGCCGTCGGGATCTGCTCCGCGGCCACCAAAGAGGGTTTCCTGAAGGTGGTCAACTCTATCGTCGGACCCGATCGACTGTCCAGGCTCGACGTCGTCATGGCGGGCGACGACGTCACCAAGAAGAAGCCCGATCCCCTCATCTACAACCTCGCCAGGGAAAAAGTCGGCCTCCCGTCGTCCAAGTGCGTCGTCATCGAGGATTCGCTCGTGGGCCTCCGCGCGGCGATGGGCGCGAACATGCCGTGCGTCATCACCCCGTGCCCTTCATCCGACGTCCCCGACTTCAGGGCGCACGGAGCCAGGGCGGTGATGGACGTCAACGTGGGCCTGGGCGACGGCGCCGGCGCGGTGGTGACGCTCGCGAAGCTCTTCCCGGCAAACGCCGCCGAGCCCAACTTTGACTTTGGGGGCGGATACGGCGCCGGATACGGATCGTCGTCCGGTGGCGTCGCCGGAGGTGCCGGTTCGTATTCCGTTTCGGCGCCCGAACGCGTCACCCGCGGCGCCGACGGCGTGGTGTACGATCCCGATCAGTTCGACCCGGATGCGAACCAGCGATCGAGGTGAGCGACGACGCGGCGCGTGTGAGTGACGCATCGGGGTTGGTCACGAACGCGAGTGAACGCGCGAAAGGAGAGAGCGGTGCGCGGTGTACGAGTGAGCGACGGCGCGAGCGATGGCGCGAGGAGTGTGTGTAACGAGCGATTGAGTTGTTGGTCCTTGTTTCTTCGCTCGCGGCGTCGCCGTTTGCGACGTCGGCGCTTTCGTCGTCGTGCGTTTCGATGGTTTCGAAGAACAGGTCCGAAACGATGACAAACGATAAATAGCCGTTCGCCACTTCGCGAAAATCCTATGGTTTCCAGTGTTCCTATTGGCCCACGTTTCATGATTTTTTTGAATTTGGTGGCGCAGATAAAAACAAGCCACGCGGATCCACCGCATCACTTCCGCACGCACAACACCACCACCACCACCATGTTCGCCATCGCCTCCGCGCTCACCGTCCGCCCCGCCGTCAAGGTCACCGCCCGCAAGGCCGTCAAGGTCTCCGCGTTCTACGACCCCGACCAGTACGACCACGACGCCAACTCCGGCCGCGGCTCCGGCTTCGTCGCCACCCAGGCCCGCCCCACCGCCAAGGCCGCCTCCGTGTCCTACGCCGCCAAGCCCACCCGCGTCACCCGCGGCGCCGACGGCGTCGTGTACGACCCCGATCAGTTCGACGCCGACGCCAACGTCCGCTCCAACGCGGTCGCCTACAAGCCCGCCGGCGGCGCCGCGCGCGCCCCCGCGGCTGCCTACGCCTCCGTCGGTGCCAAGCCCACGCGCGTGACCCGCGGCAAGGACGGCGTCATCTACGACCCGGACCAGTACGATCCCAACCCGTAAACGGGCGGATCGAGTCGGCCGACGAGCTCTCGGGCGGTATCGATCGCCCGATCTTCAAGCAGCTCGCGCCGCGGTCGTCCCTCGGCGGCGACGAACGTTCACATGGGCGGAGGGTCCGATCTCCACCTCGGAACTTCCTCGGAACTATTACCCACCATGGTTCGCACTGGGCAATTAGTCTGATTAGCGCACCCCTGAAAGTGAGGGTTTGATAATTCAAAAAACGAGTTGCAGTCCTTCGTAACGGTCACGCCAGTTGTCATTTCTCAGTGCATCTGATTGGCACAGGAACAGGACAGCGCCGAGCGAGCGACGAGTTCGCGCGCGGGCTGCCGAGTTGGCAACGAGATTTCGACTGCGTCGCGTGCGTACCCGCCAAAGGAGCCGGCGAGGGTGCCGAGGAGAGGGGGAGAGATGGCGTCGCCGGCGCCGTCGGCAGTCGCGGCGATGAGTGCGTCGCTGGCGACGGTCGGGAACCCGCTCCGTTCGGGCAGACAACGCGCCGCGTCGCCGCCCGCGGCGAGGACAGCCACCGCCAAACGACACCGCGGGGAGGGGCGAATTGCCAATCCCCTCCTCCGGGCGACGGCGGCGACGCGGGCGTGGCCGGTCGACACCGCCCGCCGCCGTCGCCGCGTCGTCGCGGGCGCATCCGGCGACGACGAAACCCGCGCGTCGAAAGAGGAGGACGAGAAGACGAGGCCCGGGTCGTCGTCGAGCTCGTCGTCGAACCCGTCGTCCGCCCCGTCGTCCGCGAATTCGTCGTCATTCGCCGATGAAATCGCCGCCATGACCGGAGACGTGCCGCCGGACCCGACGCTGGCGCTCGAGAAACAGCGCGCCGAGGACGAGGCGGACGCGGCGGAACGCGCGAACGCGGTGGACGAACGCGTCGAACTTCCCCCGGACACGATCGCGCCCATGCCCGAGTGGATGTACCCGAGACGCCTGGATTCCATCCCCGCGCTCTTCGGACGCTTGAACCCGCTCACCGGCGTGCTGGTGTACTACACGGGCGCGGTGCTGAGGGAATGCGCGGGGCAACCCGCGGTGGCGCTGCAGTGGATGCTGTTCGTGTTTTTCCCATCCTGCGCGGCGCTCTCGTTCGCTCGTAAGTTTTGGTACGAATCGGCGTACAACAGAGAAAAGAAGAGAGCGAGGGAGCGCGGCGAACCGCCGCCGCCGCCGCGGATGGAGTTTAACCGCGAGCAACGCGCGGCGTGGCTCGACCTACACCTCGGATACGCCATCCTCGCCCCCGCGGGCGCGACCGGGGGCGAGGGCGCCAGCTGGTGGCTCCTGCTCGCGCCCTTTTTCATGCTGGCGCGGTTTTCGTGCGCGAAGATTGGGTTTCTGACGCAACCGCGGCGGTGGTTCGCAGTCGTCGGCGGCGCGGCGGCGCTCGCGGCGCTGCTCATGTCCGCGTCCGGGACGCTCACGCAGGCGCTGGGAGGGTTACGGGGCGGGGGATACGTCGGGTACGTCCTGGCTCCCGTGACGTTCGCGTTGGTGTACGCGTTTTACCTCGCGCCCGCGGCGCTTCTTCCCGGCGCCATCGCGAGGGCGTGGCGCGGGGAGGGGTACTCGAAACCCCGGCGAAGGGTTAACCCTAATCCGAACCCCGAGGCCACCGCGGAGGAGGCGAGGGCGCGGAAGGCGTGGACGGTGATCGGCGTCGTCGCCATGGGGATCAGCCTCACGACGGGCAGCGACGTGCCCGTGTTTCTGTGCTTCTTCGCGCAGCTCTTCAAGGCCGATCCGTCAAAGCTGCTGCAGGTGATGATCGACAAGGGAGAGCCCGCGAGGGCGGAGATGGATCAGGCCATCGCGGACAAGGCCGCGGGTTTGTTCAAGCGGAAGGAGGGGGAACCGAACGGCGAAGAGCGCGACGGCGGGAAGGAGGGGGACGAAAAGGAGGGTACCGACGGGCCGTCCTCGCCGGCGCCCGCGCGACGATGACGAATCTTTTTCGAATGTTGGACCAAAGTCACTCGCTCCAACGCCGGCGAACACTCAGGAGACGACGCAGAACCCGCCCTTCTTCCTCTTACCGGGCGACGACTGTATCTTCCCCCCGCCCCCGTCCCCGCCCCCGTCACTTCCCCGCGCCGCCTCCTCCGTCCCGATCGACGACGACCGCGCCGGCGGCTCCATCCTCGGAACTGGCGGCGACGGGGGCGGCGTCCAACCCCGCGCGTACCTCTCGCGCATCAGATCCCTCAGCCCGCGATCCTCCTCCCGCTCGAGCTCCACCGCGCGCCGCGCCGCGACGTCGACGTACCCCGCCAGGTGCGCACCGGGGCACGCGCCGGGGAGGTACACGTCGAACGTTCGCACCCGCGGCTTTTTGGCAAAAAATGGTTTTGGTTTTGGCTTTTGGCTTTTGGTTTCGGTTTCCGGGTGCTCTCGAACGGCGAAGCCCCGGGCGCGCGCGGCGGCGACGAAGGCGTCCAGCGCGTCATCGTCACCTTCATCCGCCCCGACGTCGCCGTGCTCGCCGTCCACGAAGTCGTCGTCGTCGTCCACGAAGTCGAGGTGCGTCAGCTCCGTCTTAACACCTCGCGCCGAGGACTTCGCGGCGAAAGAGACGGCGTCGGACACCGGGTGCGAGAGCACCAGCCTCGCGCCGCGCCGCGCGCCGCTCAGCAGCTCCGTCGCGGTGTCCAGCAGGTGGCGCGCGTCGTCGACTCGCGACCCGCGGAGGACGTCCGACGCGAGCACGAGGTCGAACGGCGCCGGCGGAAAGACTCCGGATGAAGATCGATCGTCAGACGAAGATCGATCGTCATCCGCCGCCCTTCGCGTCGCCCTCGAGCGCTCGTCGCGCCTGTCCCACTGCAGCCGCTGCGGCACGCACCTCGCCCAACCCCGCGCGTTCAACCGCACGTTCGACGCGATCACCTCCAGCGCCGCGGTGTCCCTGTCCGTCAGTAACACGAGCGGCCGAGTTTTTGCGTTGCGCTTGGAGGTGAGCATGCGGGCGACGAGAAGGCCCGCCGCGCCGGTCCCGGAGCCGAGCTCGCACACCCTCGTCGGCCGCCAGCCGTCGTCGTCGCCGAGCGCCGCCGCGACGCGAACGCACAGCGCCATCGCCGACGGCGACACCGCGAGGGGCTCCGACGACGACGACGACGTGTTTGGCGCGATGCGCAGCTCCTCGTCGGGTTTCGAGCGCTGGGTCGAGTCCGGCACGACGTGCGCGGCGCTGGCGCACGCGCCCACGAGCGCCGCCACCGCCTCGGCTCCGCGCACGCCGCGGTAGCCCGGACCCGCGGACGCCAGGCCCGCGACGGGGTCGACCGGCACGCACCCGGACGGGGGATCTTGCGCGGTGGCCTCGTCGCACCAGAGGAGCGCACACGCGTGGGGCACCTTTCTCTCCGTCGTTCGTTCGTCGTCGTCGTCGTCGTCGCGGTTCTCGTCGGCGGCGTCGACGCTGAAGTGGACGAGGTGGAGCCGCGGCGGATGCGTCGCCATCGTCGCCGTCCCCGCGCCCTCGCGCGCGCTCCTCGCGACTGCGCGCCCGCGACTCGGATGTCGCGTCACGTAAACTCGCGTGCTGACGGTGCTGCCGAAGAGGACAATTGTCGAAAACTCGTCGGCGTCACTTCCGAGGGCGCGCGAAGAGGACATACGCCGTGCACGATGTCGCGTCGCGGAGACGCCGGCCCCGCGGCCAACGTCGCGAAGGTCGTCACGCTCGAGAGCACCCAGCGGCAGGTCGCCGTCTACAACCCGAGTGATCCCAACGAGGTGAGGGACCCGCCCATCCCTAACGAGAGCCGAGAGCACGCTGCTCGACGCGTCGCCCCAACCTCGCCCCGCGCGCCCCGTATCGACGCATCCCCGCTCACTCGCCGCATCCAAACACCCATCCAAACACCCGCGCGCAGGGTAAGACGGGTGACCCGGTGAAGGACCTGGAGGCCAAGCTCAACTACATCACCGAGGCTGTGCCGATCAACCCCCAGAACATACAGGGCAGCACGGCCGGGGCGGGATCCGGAGAGTTCCACCTGTACAGGCAGGCTCGGCGCAGGGAGCAGATGCGAATCGCGGCGATGGAGCGCGAGGACAACGCCAACGTAGCCAAGGCGCAGTTCGAAGAGAGGCAGGCTGAGCGCGAGCGGGAGGCGGAGGAGCGGACCGCCAAGAACCGAAACAAGCGAAAGGCGAAGAAGGAGCGCCAGAGGGCGGCCAAGGCTGCGAAGAAGGAAGGGGACGCGAACGGGGACGGGGGTGCCGACGACGCGGGTCCCGGACCCGGGGCGGCGGCGGCGGAGGACGACGACGATAAGGCGGACGATCAGTTCGAGGAGCTGGACTGAGGAGTGATAGGTTCGACAGCGAGGAGGAAAGGAAACGGCGGGAGGAGGAGTTCCTGGCGAGGTACCGCGGGAAGTGAGGGACGGCGCTGGCGAGCTGGAGGATGCGCATTCATCACGACTTTCATTAATTCGCGGCGCGACACTCCTTGCACCTAGAGCGCCGACGACCGTGCTCGCAGATTCCAGACCCACCGCACTCCTTGCACTGATGGCGCTGACGACCGTGCTCGCAGATTCCCCCCCCACCGCACTCCTTGCAGTATCTGCGCTCACGACCGTGCTCGCAGATTCCAACCCCACCGCACTCCTTGCACACAGACCGCACACGACCGTGCTCGCAGATTTGAGACCCGCCGCACTCCTTGCAGTAAGAGCGTACACGACCGTGCTCGCAGATTGCAGACCCACCGCACTCCTTGCACCGAGAGCGCCGACGACCGTGCTCGCAGATTCCAGACCCACCGCACTCCTTGCACTTTGGGCGCTGACGACCGTGCTCGCAGATTTGAGATCCGCCGCACTCCTTGCAGTATCTGCGCTGACGACCGTGCTCGCAGATTTGAGACCCACCGCACTCCTTGCAGTGAGAGCGCTGACGACCGTGCTCGCAGATTTGAGACCCA
>MDTE01164734.1_pt1 | contig 13352 bp, 18 predicted proteins | sample 811231 | NCBI WGS metagenome assembly MDTE01 (sample SAMN05326651, study PRJNA326480) | marine metagenome | isolation source: seawater | place: Indian Ocean: Red Sea | collected 2010
CCTAAAGAAATTATAGATAAGGAAAAACAAAAAATTATCGATACAGAACAAAAGATAAAATCTATAAAAAAGTCAATTTCAGAACTTTCCTAACTTGGCTATTTCAGAAATTCCTCCAACAACTCTATCTCCTTCCTTAACAAGAAGTTGAGAATTTAATGGAAGAAATAGGTCAACTCTTGATCCAAACTTTATAAACCCTGAGTCTTCACCCTGAGTTACCATTAAGCCTTCATTTGCATAATTAACTATTCTCCTAGCAACCATTCCAGCAATTTGTCGATACATAATATTTCCAAAATTTTTATTTTTAATTACTATAGTTGTTCTTTCATTTTTTTCCGAAGATTTTGGATGCCAAGCAACTAAATATTTACCATGATGATGTTTTGAGTATAATACTTCGCCAGATACTGGATATCTGTTAACGTGAACATCAAATGGGGATAGAAAAATAGATACTTGTAACTTATTTTCTTTAAAATATTCATTTTCAAATGTCTGCTGAATATTGACTACCCTTCCATCAGCAGGACTTATGATATGATCAGTCTTTTTATTTATGTTTCTTTTTGGGTTTCTGAAAAACCATAATATGAACACTAAAAGAATTAATGCACTAGTTTGAAGAATACTCTTTAAAGTTGATGGTTCTTCAAAAAGAACTTCAAGAATAATAACGTCCATAGACACAGCAAAGAAAAAAAGAATTATTATGTTAAACCCCTCTTTATGAAACATTATATAACAGTAATTATTAGCGTAATAAAAGAATTGCCAATTGCACTGTCAAGTCTGTCAAACAAACCACCATGCCCTGGTATCAGATTTCCACTATCTTTTACACCAGCTTTTCTCTTTATTTGGGATTGAAATATATCTCCTAAAAGTCCAAAAATTGGAATTGTAAACCCTAATAATATAGTTTTCCAAAGAGGAAATATTTCTTGTATAAAACCGAAAGAAACATAACTAAATATTACTGAACAAAACAACCCACCAATAAACCCTTCCCATGTTTTATTTGGTGAGGCTTCAATTTTCAAATTAGTTCTACCAAATAATGATCCAAAAAAATAAGACATTGTATCACTTATCCATATTAAAATAAATATAAATAAGATTAAAAATGGATCATATAGAGTTTCACCACAGAATGGAATATAAATCAATGCTAGCATTGAGACTAAAACATATACTGGTGGAATTAAAGGATGATTATAATTATATCCTTTAGATTTAATATTCTTATAAAGTGAGTAAGCTTCAAATGTTGATATTAAAGTAAAAATTGTAAAAACAGTGATGAATGCTTTCATACCTATAACTATTGATGAAAAAATTATCACTATGTAAAGAATTCCACTAAATAATCTTGGAATAAAATTAGTCATCACTTAAAATAAGGTAGATATCTTTTGCACTATTACCATAGGTCAAAAAATTATCCTCGTTGAGCTTATTTTTGACTACAATTGTTGTAATATTTGATGGAAACTTGGTTTTATATTTATGTTTAAGCTTTGTCATTCCTTCACTAAGATCAGAAACAAATTGATCCATGCTAGCTAGAATTATTAATACCGAGGGTAGACTTTCTATTTTGTTATTTTTAATTTGTTTATTACAAATCAAAATTCTCCCTGAATTAGAAAGTAGAAATTCACATCCTGTAACTAGCGCTTTAACTTTACTATCATCAATTTTTCTAATTGATTTTATGTTAAGATTTTTTGATATATCTGAATCAAGTGAACAAACATTTTCAATTTCCCATTGATTTTCTTCAACAATTTTGTCAAAAATATCTTTTGATGAATTTTGATTATCTAAAAAAATAAATCTACCTCCGGATTCAGTAAAATTTTTAGCAAAAATTAAGTCTAGAGAGGATTCCTCAGAAATAAAATTATCATCTGGATCCTGGTTATCTTTTTTCTTTGTTTTAAAAAAGTTCCAAAAACCCAAAATAGTTATTTTTTGTTATTAGTTTCCTCATCTTTTTTGAATGGACGCTCACCAAGAATCTTAATAAGATCTTCTTTAAAAATTACTTCTTTTTCAAGTAGTCTTTTAGCAAGTTCTGACAACTTACTTTTATTCTTTTTAAGAATGTTACAAGCTCTATTGTATTGCTTTTCAATAATTAATGATATTTCTTCGTCAATCTTTTTTGCTGTTTCTTCTGAATATGGTTTCGTAAAATTATAATCAGTTTGTCCACTTGAGTCATAATAAGTAATATTACCAATTTTATCATTTAATCCATATACTGATACAATTGCTCTTGCTTGTTTTGTTACCTTCTCCAAATCACTTAATGCTCCAGTAGAAATTTTATTAAATATTATTTTTTCTGCAGCCCTACCACCCAATGTTGCACACATTTCATCAAGCATTTGCTCAGTCCTAACTATCATTCTTTCTTCTGGCAAATACCAGGCAGCTCCTAAGGATTGACCTCTTGGAACAATTGTTACTTTGACAAGAGGAGCGGCATGTTCAAGAAGCCAACTTACTATTGCATGACCAGCTTCATGAAAAGCGATAGTGTTTTTCTCTTCTTTAGTTATTATTTTATTTTTTTTCTCTAAACCACCAACAATCCTATCTACTGCATCAAGAAAATCTTGCCTACCAACGGATTTCTTATTATTTCTCGCAGCAATTAATGCAGCTTCATTACAAACATTTGCGATATCGGCACCAGAAAAGCCAGGTGTTTGTTTTGCTAAAAAGTCTATATCTAAAGTCCTACTCTTTTTTAATGGCTTTAAGTGAACCTGGAAGATCTCTCTTCTCTCATTTAGATCAGGTAGATCTACAAATATTTGTCTATCAAACCTACCTGCTCTCATTAAAGCTTTGTCAAGAACATCCGCTCTATTAGTAGCAGCAATAACTATAACATTTGTATCAGTTCCAAAACCGTCCATTTCAGTCAAAAGCTGGTTAAGAGTATTCTCTCTTTCATCGTTTGATCCAGTTATATTATTTCTACCTCTGGCTCTTCCTATGGCATCTATTTCGTCAATAAAAATTATTGATGGAGATTTATCTTTTGCTTGTTTGAAGAGATCTCTTACTCTAGATGCTCCAACCCCAACAAACATTTCAACAAAATCTGAACCTGAAAGAGAAAAGAAAGGAACTTTAGCCTCACCAGCAACAGCTTTTGCAAGAAGAGTCTTTCCAGTACCTGGTGCACCAACTAATAGAGCACCTTTTGGAATTTTCCCACCAAGAATAGTATATTTCTTTGGATTTTTTAAAAAATCAACTATCTCTTGGACTTCTTCTTTTGCGCCTTCCAATCCAGCTACATCCTTAAATGTAACTTTAACCAAAGTATTCTGATCAAATAGTTTTGCTTTAGATTTTCCTATATTAAAAATTTGTCCTCCAGCACCTCCAGCACCTCCGGACATTCTCCTCATTAAAAAAATCCAAATTCCAATTATTATAATTATTGGTAAGAAACCTAAAAGAACATCAAGCCACCTATTTTCCATTGTAATAAATTCAATAGAAAAATCAAGGTCTTGTGACTGTTTAATTTGTTGAAGATTTGTCTCAAATAGTTCTGGTGTACCAATTTCAAATTGATAGTGAGGACCAGATAAATTATCCTGTCCAAGAAAGTTTTTTGATCTTGCATTCTTGTGAACATCTTTTTCGAGTGCATTTTCATTTAAAGTTACTCGAGCATACCTTTGATTAATTATAGTGACTTTGTCAATATCACCATTTCTTAAATAATTTTCAAATGATGAAATATCAGTTGGTTGAGTATTTTGTATTGCATTATCACCCCCAAGTAATCCGATACTGATTATAAAGAATACAATAGATGCATAGAACCAGTATATATTAATTTTTGATTTATTACTTTTTTTCTTTTTTGCCATTATTAAGCATTTAATTCAACATTAGTAATTTTCGCATCTCCCCAGAGGTTTTCTAAATCATAATATTCTCTTATTTCTCTTTGGAAAACATGAACAACCACATCAATATAATCAATTAACACCCATTCTTGATTATCGTTACCTTCAATACTAAACGGTTTTTCCTTTAACTGTTTACTAACATGCCTTTTAATTGAGTTAACAATTGCTGTAACATGAGTGTTTGACGTACCTGTACAAATTATAAAATAGCCACAAACAGTGTTAGCAATTTTTGTAAGGTCCATTATATTTACATCAGCTCCCTTTACATCTTCAATACCGAATATAATTTTTTTAATTAATTCAGATTCTACTGACTTGGATTTTACCATTAATCTTTTCTTTTTTCAAATTTATTACTTTTAACAACATGAGTACATATAACATTATCAAAGTTAATGCCACTAAGTCAACAAATGACAAAGTGAAGATGTTAATTAAATCAAAAAAAATAAATAATCTTGATATTATAAGTGCTAAATATCAGTATAAAGGAAGGGGTCAACAAAATAATAGATGGTTCTCTAGTTATGGGAATAACCTACTATGCTCGCTATACCTTAAGTTGCCAAACGATTTTAACTCACCATTGTTTACAATAAATTTTGCAGCAACTCTTTCTGTTTTAGATACCATTAGATTTTTTAATGATAAAAAATCATTAATTAAGTGGCCAAACGACATTTTGGCAGACAACAATAAGATATCGGGAATACTGATAGAGAATACTTTCAAGAATAATTTTGTTAATTATTCTATAATAGGAGTTGGGATCAATGTTAATCAAACTAATTTTAGAAAAATTAGAAATTCAACATCTCTAAAAAATCTATGTAATAAAAATTTTGATGTAGATAATGTTTTGAATGAGTTATTAAAAAATTATCAAAGCTATTTTCAAAGAATCAAAGACATAACTTATCTATCAGAAAAATTTAATCAGAATTTATATGGAAAAAATAATTGTAAATTCCTTTATAATGAAAAGGTATTTGACGGTAAAGTAGATAAAGTTTTAAATAATGGAAATTTAGTAGCCTGCTTGGAAACTAATGAACCTAAGGAGTTCAAATCTTCTGAAATTAAAATCATTTTTTAACTCCAGCTTTGTGGATCCTTTCTCCATTCCATTAGTCTGTTAGACTCAGCATATGTAATAGAGCCTTCAGCAATAATCATTTCAACTAAAGTGTTATAATCAGCCAGTGAATTAATTGAAATATTTTCTTTTTGAAATCTCTCATTTGCAAAATCAAAGTTGTAAGAAAAAACAGAAAGCATACCAACTACATTTAAATTTTTATTCCTCAGAGCTTTTATAGCTTTTAAACTGCTTTTACCTGTGCTAATTAAGTCTTCAATCACAACTAACTTAGATCCTTCCTCAATGTGACCTTCAATTTGATTTTTTAATCCATGTCCATTTGGTTCAGGCCTTACGTATGAGTATGGAGAATTTAACCTTTCAGCAATCATTGCACCAATTGCGATGGCACCTGTGGCTACTCCAGTAATTGAAATTTTCTGTCCGTATTTGTTGGCTATAATTTCAGACATTCTATCTGCAATAAATTTTCTTATTTCCGGATATGATAATAATAACCTGTTGTCACAATAAATAGGAGATCTTATACCACTTGTCCAAGTAAAAGGTTTTTTGGTATTTAATTTAATTGCGTTAATTTGTGTGAGATAATTAATTGTTTGCTCAGCAACTTTTTTATCTAGAATCATTTTTACAAATGTATAAAGTTTTTTTCAACCAAAAACCTCTAATATTAACAAACAAGCTTCATGAGGCTACTGATAAATCACCGCTAGTTTTTGTAAAATATACAAATGCAGCTTTGATAATAAAAGCACTAAAATCAAAGAACAATGATAAGGTTTACCTATATCATAAAAATATAGATAAGCTTTGGAAAACTTTTGTAAAAAAGTTCCCTATAATTGAGGCAGCTGGAGGTTTAGTCCAGAGAGATGATGGAAAATTCTTATTTATTTTCAGAAATAATAAATGGGACCTTCCAAAAGGAGGGATTGAAAAAAAAGAGTTGACTATTGAAGCAGCAAAAAGGGAGGTAACTGAAGAAACAGGTCTAGCAGATATTAATGTAAATAATCAGTTACCTGAAACATATCATATATTTAAAAAGGGTAAAAATTACAGATTAAAAAAAACACACTGGTTTAAAATGTCTACATCATATAAAGGTCAACTTAACCCTCAAGTTGAGGAGGGAATAGTTAAAGCAGAATGGATTTCTGAGAATGAAATAAGTAATCTTTTGAATAATGCATTTGAAAATATAAGAATAATTGTTCTGGAGGTTTTAGATATTAATTCCTCCAGGGATAAATAGTTGATAATTACCCTTGTTCTTAATTAATTCCCTAACTACACTACTACTTATATTTAGGTTCTCTTTAGTTGCCAAAAAAAATACTGTCTCAATATTTGAAATATCAGTATTTGTTTGAGCAATTGTTTTTTCATATTCAAAATCTGAAGGATTTCTCAAACCTCGGATTATAAAATTGGAATTATTTTTTTTACAGAAATCAACTGTTAAACCTTTGTATGTATTAACTTTCACATTATTCTGTTTAGCAAAAATACTTTTAATAATTTCAAATCTTTTTTCTAAAGAAAACATATATTTTTTATCATTATTTTCACCAATTCCAATAATTATCTCATCAAAAATTTGTAGTCCTTTATTAATAATATCTATGTGCCCAATTGTTATGGGGTCAAAGGATCCAGGAAAAACTGCTCTTTTCATTTTCTAAATTTAATTATTATTTAAAGAATTGATTTTACAAGATTATTAATTACATCTTTAACCTTGAGATTATGAGCTTTAATTTGTTGAGGAATAATACTCTGAGCAGTAAATCCAGGTATTGTATTTGTCTCTAAAATATGAGGAACTTCATCTATAATAATAAACCCGGATCTTGTTATTCCATTTAAATTTATATTATCATAAATCATATTCAAATATTTAAAAATTAACTTTTTTGATTTATCTGAGATATTGCCTGGTGTAATCTCTTGTGATTCACCCAAATATTTAGCATTGTAATCAAAAAGTTCGTTATCGCTAATAATCTCAGTTATTGGCAGAATAATTCTCTCATTTTTGTTTTGAATTACACCTACTGATACTTCCTGACCATCAAGAAAATTTTCTATTAAAACTTCTTTATCTTCTTTGAAAGCAATTTGTATTTTATCATTCAGATCTACCTCTTTATAAACTTTCGAGAGGCCAATACTACTTCCACCATTATTTGGTTTAATTATACAAGGAAAAGTAATTCTTTTAATTTTTTCGTTAGTAGAAATATTTTGATCTTTTTTGATTAATATTTGTTTTGAGGATGGAACTCCAAGATTATTTACAAATTCAATATATTTATTTTTATTAAAAGTTAGCTTTGACACTCTCGTGTCACATGCGGTTTGTGGAATTTTATTCCTATCAAGAATCTCAGCTAAATCACCATTCTCTCCAGGCTCACCGTGTATAATATTAAAAACAGCATCAGGCTTTATAAATTTATCATTGATTTTAAATGAAAAACTTTCATAATCCAAGTCATATATTTCATTATTATATCTAACAATTTTTTTTTCCTTTGATATACATACTTCATATATATTCCAATCAATGTTATCTTTTAGATTATCATAAATGAATTTCCCACTTTTTACAGATACTTCAAATTCAGATGAATAGCCTCCAAAAACAACTGCAATATTTTTCATAATTTTTTCAAATGTAACTCAATATAATAAAAGACAATTATGTCTTAGTATATTTACATAAATTAAAGAAATGAAAATTTGGAATCATTTTAAAAGTAATTCATTAATAAAACAGATATTTCTAATGTTATCTGTTGTCTTTATTATATTTTTCATTGCTTATAATTCGCTAATGATTTACACTAAACATAATAGGTACATTGAAGTTCCAAGTTTATTAGGACTAAATCTTGATGAAGCAATTATTACTCTTGAAAGGAATAAACTCAGATATGAAGTTCTTGATTCTTCAAAGTTTATTATAGATATTCCAAAATATTCAATAATCTCTCAAATTCCTTTAGAAAATGAGCTTGTAAAAAAAAATAGAAAAATTTATTTAAATGTTAACCCAAAAAATTTTCAAAAAGTTTCAATACCAGATGTTATACAAATAACAAAAAGAAATGCTGAGACAATTCTAACAGCACTTGGTTTCAAGGTTACAGAGTATAGATATTTCAATAATATTGGGAGAGATATGGTTTTAGGAATTCTATATGAAGGTGAAAGAATTCTTCCTGGACAAAAAGTTCCAATGAACTCAAACTTAGGTCTAATTTTGGGTAATGGAAAAAGATAATTTTAACGAAATTTTTGATCAAGAACTTCACGAGCATTTTGCTTTCGATATTGATAATGGTCAAGAACCACTGAGAATAGATAAATTTTTAATGAATAGAATTGAAAATGCAACAAGAAATAAGATTCAAAAAGCTGCAAAGGAAGGATCCATTAGAGTTAATGAAATTATAGTAAAATCAAGTTATAAAGTAAAAAAAGGTGATAAAATAAGAATATTATTTTCTCATCCACCATATGAAAATCTTCTAACTCCAGAAAATATTGAGTTAGAAATAAAATATGAGGATGAATCAATAATTGTAATAAATAAAAAAAGTGGAATGGTAGTTCATCCAGGTCATGGTAATTATTCAGGAACACTAATAAACGCTCTTCTTTATCATTTTGATAATCTTCCAAAAAATTTATCTAATAGACCTGGCCTTGTCCATAGAATTGACAAGGACACGTCTGGTCTTTTAGTAATTGCTAAAACTGAAGAATCTATGACATTTCTTGCTAAACAATTTTTTAAGAAAACAGTTGAAAGAGAATACATAGCAATTGTGTGGGGTGATGTAAAAAATGACGAGGGAGAAATAAACGCTCCAATTGGAAGAAATCCAAAAAATAGACTTCAAATGATAGTTTACGACGATTTAGAAGGAGGAAAAGAAGCAATTACAAATTATAAAGTCATTGAAAGGTTTGGTTATGTAACAATTGTTAGCTGCAAATTAAAAACAGGCAGGACTCACCAAATTAGAGTCCATATGAAATATATAGGACATACACTTTTTAATGACGAAAGATATGGTGGAGACAAAATATTAAAGGGAACCGTTTACTCGAAATACAAACAATTTGTTGAAAATTGTTTTGATCTTTTGCCAAGACAAGCTTTACATGCCAAAACACTTGGATTTACTCATCCAAAAACTAAACAAAACATTTTATTTGATTCAGAAATTCCAAATGATATGAGCTCTGTTATTAATAAATGGAGAAGTTATACAAAACATAAAAATTTATAAATTTGAAATAAAAAGATGAAAATACTTATTTCCCCCGCAAAATCTTTAGATTTTGAAAATAATGTGGAGACAAGTCGAAGCTCCAAACCAATATTTGGCGAAAAAGCCATAGAAATTAATGATATTATCAAGGATATATCTTCTCCTGATCTTGGTGAATTAATGAGTATATCTCCTAAATTAAGTGATTTAAATTGGAAAAGAAATCAAGAATTCCAAAATAAAGATTCATATCAAAAACAAGCAATATATGCATTTAACGGTGATGTCTATGATGGTATTGATATATCATCAATATCTACTGATAAGCATGAAAAAATTCAAGAAAGTATTAGAATATTATCTGGTCTTTACGGTATTCTTAAGCCCTTTGATATTATTAAACCATACAGACTTGAAATGGGAACAAAGCTTTCAGTAAATGGTTCAAAAAATCTTTATGATTTTTGGAGTAAATCTGTTACTAATTCAATTACTGAAGAAGTCTCAGATAACGAGTTAATTATAAATCTTGCAAGTAACGAATACTTTTCAGTAATAAATTCAAAGCTGTTAAGTAATAAAATTATTTCTCCTCAGTTTAAGGACTTTAAAAATGGTAAGTTTAAAATAATTTCTTTTTATGCAAAAAAAGCTAGAGGCTTAATGACAAGATATTTAATTGAAAATGATATTAAATCTGAAAATGATATTTTAGAATTTAACTACTCAGGTTATTCATTTAGCTCCGAAGAATCAAAGGATTTACTAAACCCAGTCTTTGTTAGGTAATCTGCAGGAAGATTAATTTTGACCTCTATATTTTATGAATGATTTATTTGTAAATTAGATAGAGATATGTTCAAAAAAGTTCTTTTCTTAATCTTTATTTTTCAATTTGGTTTTTCCCAGGAAAGAGAGTTGATTAAAGGTAAAGTTATATATAGAAATATCGATGTTCCTGCAGCCAACGTTGTAAATAATACCTCGCAAAATTCAACTATTACTAATGAAAATGGTGAATTTGAAATTTTAGCAAGAGTTAATGATGAAATTATTTTCTCCTCTGTTCAATACATAATTAGAACTGTTAGAGTAAATGACGAGATAATGAAAAATAAAAGATTAACTGTTCAAATTAATCAAAGAGTCAGAGAGCTAGATGAAGTTGTTATTACACCTGATGATACTGAAAAGTTCTTAGATCTTAAGGAAGAACAATTTAAAGGTTTTGATTATCTAGCTGATAAGTCAACAAGAATTCAAAATGTTCTTACTGATGATAGGCAAGTAGTTAATGGATTAAACTTTGTAAATATATTTAAATTATTATCCACTTTAGTTGATTCTAAATCTGAAGAAGAAAAACTTAATATTTCACCTAGTGAGGTTCTTCCATATATTTTAGATGATAACTTTTTCTCAGATATTCTTAACCTTGAACACTTTGAAACTTCTGACTTCCTCTATAAACTTGACTCAGATCAAAAGCTGAAAAACCTTATTTTAGAAAAAAATCAATTCTTAGTAATTGATTATTTATTAAAAGAAGTAGAGATATATAAAGCACTCAAAGTAGAATGAGGAATACTTCATTTCTTTTACTATTTATTCCAATAATTTGTTTTTCACAAACTAATAATCTGAAATTAATTGAAGGTACAGTTTATAATGATGATTCATATTCTATCGAAGGTGTTCACGTACTAAATATTACATCAAATTATAATACTATTACTGATTCTGAGGGTAATTTTAAAATATATGCTAATCTAAATGATGAAATTATTTTTTCAGCTATCCAGTTTAAAAGAAAGAAAATTATCATAAATGATGATCTGCTAAATTCTATTTCAATTAAGGTTTTTTTAGAGGAGTTTGTAAATGAACTTGATGAGGTAATTGTTAATTCAAGTGGACTTTCAGGTAATTTATCAACTGATTTACTCAACTCAAATGTTATTGATAAATTAAATTTTGATGATTTTGGTATACCAGGATTTAAAGGAATTAGAATGGAGAAGATACCTACTAACGCTCAGTTAGTATCAGAATTGCTTCTTGCTCCACTTGCAGGAGGTATAAACATAGATAGGATGTACAAATGGTTTTCAGGATATTATAAAAATCTAAAAAAAGTTAGAGAGTATAGTAATGACTATGATTTGATTGATCAAATTATAAATTTTTATGGTAAAGATTTTTTTACTGATGAATTTAATTTAGATATAGACAGCATTCATAACTTTGTAACATCTACATATTTAAATTATCCTGTTGAAGAAAATTTTAAAAATGGTAACTATTCATTAGTGATAGAATTTTTTAAAAAAAATTTTGAGGGCTTTAATAATTGATTAGTTTTATGCTATGATTCTTTTTATTAGTGGAGCAGAACTTGTTTTTGTTTTTTTCATCGTCTTACTTGTTTTCGGAGCCGATAAAATTCCGTCAATTGCGAAAGGTCTTGCAAAAGGTATGACACAGATTAGGCAAGCAACTAACGAGATAAAAACTGAGATTTCAAAAAATACCGAAGTCAAGAATCCAACTAAAACAATCACAAAAGATTTAAATGATAGTGTAAGTGATATAAAAAAAGATTTTGATGATTTAAAAGAATCAATTAAGAGAGACCTAAATTAATCTTGAAATTGAAATTCCATCTCTAATTGGTAAGATAATACTCTTAAACCTTTTATCTTGATTAATTATTTTATTGAACTCAACAAGAGTAGAAGTTTCCTCATCCTTTTGTTTGGAATCTAAGACTTTTCCTGACCAAAGAACGTTATCTGAAATTATAATACCATTTTTGCTAAGTTTATTTGAAACTTGATTAAAATAGTTAATATAATTTTCTTTATCTGCATCAATAAAAATAATATCATATTTCTCATTTAAGTTTTTCAATACATCAAGAGCATTTCCAGTATGTTGAATAATATTATTTCTATATCCGCTCTCCGCAAAATACTTATTCTGTATTTTAATCAATTCCTCATTTTTATCAATTGTATCAATTTTTCCATTTTTTGATAACCCTTCTGCTAAACAAATAGTACTGTATCCAGTATATGTTCCAATCTCTAAAATTTTGTCAGGAGATTTGATTTTAGATATAAAACTTAAAAATCTTCCTTGAATATGCCCACTTAACATTCTAGGTTGTAAAATCTTTTGATGAGTCTCATTACTTAGCCTAGACAAAATTTCTGGTTCTTTTTCAGAATTTTTATTCAAATAATCAGCTAATTTATCAGATATAAAATCCATTTATTTTTTTGGTCTTTGGTAATCAAATCTATTTAGAAGAGTTGGTAGTGCATACCCATCACAGCCATTAATTGTTACTACATTAGCTTTATCAAGCCTTAAAAATCCAGTTTCACTGACTAAATTTTCATCAAAATATAATTGTTCAATACTTGCTACAACTAAAATAGTACCATTTTCCACAATATTATATTCGTTTAGATATTTACAAACTAACTGAACTGGCGATCCTTTAACAAATGGTGCTTCGCATCCATTTTTATATTCCTGTTCAAGTTCAGTAACATCAAACTCAGAAATTTCTTCAGGATATTTAGCACTAGTATGATGAGCATCACTTATTATATCACTAATAATATGATTTACAGTAAAAAAACCTGTCTCTTTAATATTCTTATAGGTATTTCTTGGTACAGTTGTAGGTCTAAGTACATAGCCTAACATAGCAGGATTACTACCTAAGTGAGTAATAGAACTAAATACTGCAACGTTTTCAACTCCATCTTTTGAAATTGATCCAATTAAATTAGCGGATTTATAGCCTGTACAAGAATTAATTAAATTAATTCTATAAAATTTTTGTAAATCATCAAAGTCCTCTTTAGATAAATGTTTCATTTTCTAAAAGTATAAAGAATTCTTTTAAATTTGTATATGATGGGTGATTAGCTCAGTTGGTTTAGAGCACTACCTTGACAGGGTAGGGGTCACTGGTTCGAATCCAGTATTACCCAC
>MDTE01108034.1_pt1 | contig 13351 bp, 11 predicted proteins | sample 811231 | NCBI WGS metagenome assembly MDTE01 (sample SAMN05326651, study PRJNA326480) | marine metagenome | isolation source: seawater | place: Indian Ocean: Red Sea | collected 2010
ATGTCAGAGCTGCAATCGCAGGAAGTCTGACCGAATCACATAAATCCACGAGAACGAATGATCCGTGTCTCACGCACGTTAGTCCTGCAGGCCCTTCCCGAGTCGCTGCGCTTGCAAATGTCTCACAAAGCGCCTGATGCTGAATTTTGTTCCCCTTTATTATCATGACGTTAGGGGAAATCGGGCGGGAGACTGTTAATCAGCGGGTCGCTGGTTCGAGCCCAGCAGGCGGAGCCATCTACCTAACTCTTCGCGATCGACCCTGGGCCTTGGTGAGTAGTGCTTCTCGCCCAGCCCCTAAATTTGCTGGCGCGCTATTGGGAGCCGTGTCCCTATACAGCAGTAGATCTTTGTAATAGATTCAAAGAGTTGGGTCGTCAAGGGGTTTCGACCCGGAAAAGCGCATCCGAAGCTTTGGCTTGGGGAGAGGTCATGAGCGGTTTAAGTCCATCGCGTTCAACGTGGCAGGTGGAGGAGGTGCGGCCGGACCTTGCGGTTGCAGACGTTGAGAACATTCTCAGCAGCTACAACAGGCAGTGGCACGTTGCCAACAACAAGCGTTCGCAAAGCCAGGTGTCCATTGGCAGCCGTGAATTTGCAGACGTGCTGCTCACTGAGATGCATATGGCGGAAATTCGGGGCGTGCGAGACGAGAGCACCCTGGATGTGGGGGACGGGGCGTACGTTGGTGTTACTCACACCTTTGCCGGTGAAGTCATAGTCGACAGTGAACGGCAGCGCCTCGACGAGTCAAACGTTCAGATTTGGAGTTCCCGCAAACCGATCTCCTTTGTCGCAGAAAACCGGGTGGGTTTCGTGAACGTGTTGTTGCCAGAGAAGTGTCTACACGATCGCGTGCCCGGATTCTCCGGTGGCTATGCTGTCATTGGTACGGATTGTCCGGCGGGTCAGCTAATGGCGTCGCATATGATGGCGGTCTCGAATGCCGCGAAATCTCACGGCGACCTGGATGCCCGCTGCATTGCCGGCGCTATGGCGGATGTGATTGCCAATCTCATACGGTGTTCGAACCTACGAGTTCAGCCAGATCGCCGGCTGGTCCAGTTTGCTGAGATCAAGGTCTTCATCGCTGATAACCTGAAACATCCTGAGCTCAGCCCCAAGCTGATTGCGCAAGAGTTCGGATTTTCTCTGCGCAGCCTACATCATCTCTTCTCCGAGCAGGGTGAGTCGGTGATGCGGTACGTCAAAGATCAGCGGCTGGAAGGGGCGGCCAGGGATCTGCTCGATCCGGTTCTGAGCAATCTCTCGGTCACCGAGATCGGCTTCAAGTGGGCGTTCTCCGATTCAGCGCATTTTAGCAATGCCTTCAAGGCCAAGTTTGGTAGAAGTCCTTCGAGCTATCGCAAGGAAAGCCTGACGCTTCCGACGACTTAGTCTGCGCACCTGTTGGCAGACCTCGCTGCACCAAAAGCCAAGCGCATCTGCACCACGGTGCATGTTGCGATCATCCAATGCCGCTACGCTGACTAACGTAGCGCTAATGCGCAGAAAAGTCGGTTGAGGGAATTTGGGATGGGCGAGTCCGAGGCACCAAGCGATCAGTCACAAAGCACCGTTGATAGCTTCGAGGGAATGTTCAGGCACGAGGCAGTGGCTCCGCCCGCGACGGTGTTTGAGCACCGCATGGAAGTTGTTGATACGCCGGTGGTGCCCGTTGAGCGCTACACCAGCGAAGCCTTCCACCAGCTGGAAAAAGAAAGGGTCTGGGGTAAGGTCTGGCAGGTCGTGGGCTTGGCGGACGATATTCGGGATCCCGGGGATACGCTGGTTTACGATTGCGCGGGCATTTCAGCGCTGGTGGTGCGGCAAGCTGATGGGTCCATAAAAGCGTTCCACAACACGTGTCTGCACCGGGGTATGCGTCTTCGAGACGAGCCTGGGAACATCTCGTCAATCCGGTGCGCGTTTCATGGATTCAACTGGGATTTGGAGGGTAGCTGCAAATACATCCCGGAAAGCTGGGACTTCCCGCAGCTTGAACAGGCGCAGCTGAGTCTGCCGGAGTTGCAGGTTGGCCAGTGGCAGGGGGATGTATTCGTGAACTCGGATCTGAATGCGCCGCCGCTGGCGAGCTATTTGGGCGCGATGCCCGAGCAATGGGATTCCGCGGGATGGAGCCTGGCCGAACGCTACAAGGCAGCTCACATCATCAAGAAAATTCCGGCGAATTGGAAAGTCGCGCAGGAAGCCTTCATGGAGTCGTTTCACGCCACCTCGGTGCACCCGGACTCGATTCTCCCTGCAGCACCGATGGCAGCGATGCGCCAGGATGTGTATCGCGACGAGAAGCACTTCGCGCGCGGTGTTGGTGCCGCCGGCGTACTGACAATGAGTGGACCTCTGAACCGGGAGGCAGAGCAAAAAGCGGTCGACCACTGGATCGACTACTACGCTCCGGAGTTCAAAAACAAGCCGGGCTACGTGGTCGGAGAAAACGAAAGCGCGAGAGACGTGATTTGGCGTTTGACGGTGGCCAAGATGAAAGCGGATCAGGGATGTGACATCTCTGCAATGAACCGGTTCGATGCCATAGACTACGTTTGGTACAACGTGTTTCCTAATTTCATGCCGTGGCCTACGTTGGGATATCCGCTGGGATATTGGTTTCGCCCCGATGGCGGGCCACAGAACTGCACGATGGACATCGTGTTGCTATTGCCGTTCCAAGGGGAACGGCCGGCTTCCGCAACACCAATTGTTGTGGAGCAGGGCGAGTCATGTGAGCCGGCCTTGGGTGCTATAGGCGCGCTCCTGGATGAGGACATGGCGAACATGCCGAAGATTCAGCAGGGGTTGGAATCTTCGGTCACGGGCCACATCAATCTTGCCGGGTTTCATGAATCGCGCCTGCGTCACTTTCATCGCACGTTGGGCCAATACGTCTCAGACTGACGGGTCTCGACCCTTCGCGTGCCAAGCTAGGATTACCTATGACCCTGATTTCGGTTTCGGCTTCGCTGCAGCGTTGGGAGGACCTGGCTGCCGAAAAGCTCGCGATTACTGATGACTCGATAACGCTGACGCGCCGTGAGCTTGCGCGGCGAACGAATCGTCTTGCCCGAGCGTTTGCCGAGCGCGGAGTAACTGAAGGCAGTTTTGTTACTATCGTGCTACCGAACACCACGATGTATGTGGAGGCAGCCATCGCGGCGCTGAAGCTGGGCGCTACCCCCCAACCGGTTTCCTACCGGCTGCCCAAACGTGAGCTCGATGCCATTGTTGAGATCGCGGATCCGTCGTTGGTCGTTGGTGTGAGCGCAATAAACTATCCGACCCGCGCGACGATTCCCGCTGACTTCGTGCCCGAAAGCAGCCTGTCTGATGCTCCGTTGCCGGAGCGTATCGCGAGGCATTGGAAAGCGCCAACGTCCGGCGGCAGTACCGGCCGACCAAAGCTGATCGTTTCGGGTACACCCGCCCAGTTCGACGACAGCCTGCCCGAGTTCTCTCCTCCGTTTCTTTTGCCTCGCGACGGCGTGGTGTTGATTCCCGGACCGCTCTACCACAACGCCCCGTTCACGTTGGCGCTGCAAAGTCTTTTTTATGGCAATCATGTAGTGATCATGAGCCGCTTCGACGCATCGCGGACCCTTGAGCTGCTCGAGCGTCACCGGGCGCAAATGGTGCTGCTCGTGCCGACCATGATGTCTCGGATATGGAAGCTGGCGCCGCATGAGCGCGACCAATTCGACCTTTCCGCGTTGCGGTTTGCGTTCCACATGGCATCGCACTGCCCGGCCTGGCTAAAGTTGGCATGGATCGATTGGCTCGGGCCGGAGCGGGTATGCGAACTCTACGGCGGCACGGAAATGCAGGCCCTGACGTTTCTCGATGGGTCTGAGTGGCTCGAACATAGTGGCTCGGTAGGCAGGTGCGTCACTGGCGAGATCCAAATTCTCGACGACGAAGGCAACGCCCTGCCTCCAGGTGAGACCGGTGAAGTGTATATGCGTCCAACCCCGGGCAGTGCGCCCACCTACTTCTACGTTGGGGCCGAGAGCAAATCCCGGGACGGCTGGGACACCATTGGCGACATTGGCTGGATGGACGACGAAGGATACCTCTATCTCGCCGACCGTCGTACCGATCTGATTCTGCGGGGTGGTGCGAATATCTATCCGGCGGAGGTAGAAGCCGCTATCGAAGAGCATGCGGCCGTGCAGTCCTGTGTGGTGATTGGGTTGCCCGACGAGGACCTGGGACAACGTGTGCATGCCATCGTGCAACCTGGCGGAGAGTTAAGCGAATCGGACTTGACGGAACATCTCAATGACCGGCTCGCTCGGTACAAGATTCCTACATCGTTCGAGTTCGTCAGCGATCCGGTACGCGACGATGCCGGCAAGACACGGCGTGGGGCGCTGCGCGAAGCCAGAATGGAGGCCGGGTGATGGTCATTGGCAGGTCCACGCCTGTCGCTGCGCGGAATGCCAAACCCGTTTGCACTGCTTTGCATGCGTAGAGTCGCGCACTTGTTGAAGAATTCGCGTTGGAAGCCAAAGCCTGTTTCGGAGCAGCTATGCAACAATCTCGTCTTTTTCGCCCTAGGGCTCGACACCGTGGACGTGTCCTTGCGACGACGTCGCTCTCGTTGCTGCTTGCGACCACGGCGCCCTTGGCAACCATGGCGCAGGACGAGCCCGTTCTTGAGGAAATCGTTGTCACGGCAACGAAATCGGGCGCGCAGAATCTGCAGGACGTGCCGCTTAGTGTGGCCGTGCTCAGTGGTGACGATTTGGACAGGTCAGGCATCGCGACAACCATGGGGCTTCAGCTGCGCACCCCGGGTCTGGTCATCACCCGCAATACTCACTTAGGGCAGCCGTACATCCGCGGTGTGGGGAGCGATGTGGTGGGTCCCGCAATTGACGGCGCGGTTGCAGTTTACGTGGACGGTGCTTACCAAGCTCGCGCTGCGAGCCAGATTGCGGCGCTGGCCGACGTTGAACGGGTAGAAGTGCTCAAGGGGCCACAGGGTACGTTGTATGGTCGCAATGCCACGGGCGGTGCAATCAACATCGTCACGAGACGGCCCACGCGACAGCTGTCGGCTCGAGGAGACGTGCAGGTCGGTAACCTCAACCAGTTGATTGTGCGCGGCTCCGTCAGCGGTCCGTTGGCGGCCGATAGGGTATTCGGCCGGGTTAGCGTGACCCACAACCAGGACGACGGTTATACAGACAATATCCTGCTCGACGAAGAAGGGGACGACACGGACATCCTGCATCTGCGTGGCGCGCTGGAGTTTGTGCTCAGCGACCGCGCCACGTTGGATATCGCCGGCTACTACTTCGATCGGGAAACCCGCGCGCTGCCAAAAGCACTGAATCCGGAAACGAACCCCAGCACGCTGTTCTTCGGTGCCACGGTTAACGATGATCCTAGAGAGGTTCTGCACGACATTGATTCAGGTCTTGGGGTTGAGCAGTGGGGGGTGAATGCCAGGTTGGTATGGGACTTTGAAGGCTTCACGCTCACCTCGGTGACCACGTTTGATTCGCTTGATGAAACGGGTTTCTTGGATGTCGACTCCACGGAAATTCCGCTCGCTCACAATGGTGTGGTTTGGCCACGCATTGGCGAGGAATGGGGCGAAGACGCAGACTTCTTTTCCCAGGAATTCGTTCTGAGCGGCGAGTCGGGTCAGCTGCAGTGGACGGGCCTCATCAACTACTACTCTGCCGAAGCCACGACCAGGGCAGACAATGACCTGCCGCTGTTCGGCTTTGCAGGAATCTGGCAGAGCGAATTCGACAACGAGGCGTTTGGTGCTGCGCTGCAACTCAGTTACGGATTGACAGAGCAGCTCAGCGTAACGGCAGGCATTCGGTACAGCTATGAGAAAAAGGAATTCGAGCGAAGCGAGGGGCTAGTTCTGGGTGGCGCGCCGCTAATCTTGGCTAGCGATGACTCCGATGCGTCATGGAAACCGTGGACACCCAAATTTGGCATCGAGTATCGGCCCAACGACGACGTTATGGTCTATGCGTCCGCGACCCGGGGATTCCGAAGCGGCGGCTTCAATCTGTTTGCCGCGCAAAGCGAGTTTGATCCAGAGTTCATATGGAGCTTTGAGGCGGGCGTCAAATCCACCTGGTGGGACAACCGTTTGCGGCTGAATGCGTCGGCTTTCTACTACGATTACAAAGACCTGCAGCTACAGACGTTTCTTGCCGATCGCGGCGCTGGCGCGGCGGCAACCCAGATAGAAAACGCGGGAGAGGCGACCCTGAAAGGACTGGATCTGGACATTGTCCTTCAAGCCACCGAAGCGCTGACTTTTGAAGCCAGCTTCGCGTTCCTCGATGGCGAGTTGGATGAGTGGGTCACTATTGATCCCGATCGACCCACGGAAGGGGTATTCGATCGCGATGGCAACGCGATGCCGCGGGCACCTGATTTTACCGCCAGCCTTGCAGCGGAATACACGGTGGACCTTGGTGACGCCGGGTCGTTGTCCCTGCGGGGTGAGTTCTATCATCGTGACAAGATCTACTTTACGGCATTCGAAGATGAGCGGGTCGATCAAGGCGCGATCGGTCTGTGGAACGCGCGTTTGACGTTTACCAGCGCGAACGAGCGCTGGTTTGTTGCCGCGTTCGGCCAGAATCTCGGCGACGAGGAATATCTTGAGAACGTGCTGACCGTGCAAGCTCTAATCGGCCAAATTGGCTTCTACGCCCCGCCGCGAACCTACGGGGTCCAGGTCGGGTTCAGTTTGTAAACCGTGTGAGCGCTAATCAAAGGTTGAACCATGGCGACCGGTGACGATTATGAAACGATCGATTGGCGCTACCGCGACCGCGTTTTATATCTGTCGCTAAACCGACCGGAGACGCTCAATTCCGTAGATGCGCGACTGCACGCGGAGTTGGCGAGAGTTTTTGTTGACGCGCAAGCGGATGAACTGTCGGACGTCATCGTGCTCACGGGCTCGGGACGCGCATTCTGCGCCGGCGGCAACATGGATTGGATGCAGGATGCCATCGACAATCCGGAAAACTTCGAGCTGACCGTGCGTGAGGCGAAGCAAATCATCTTCTCTATGCTCGATTGCGAAAAGCCGATCATCGCCAAAGTCAACGGCGCAGCCGTCGGGCTAGGGTGCACCTTGGCGCTATTCTGTGACGTCATATTCGCTGCCGATGATGTGGTGATTTCGGACCCCCACGTGGGCGTCGGTATGGTGGCGGGGGATGGCGGCGCAGTAATTTGGCCACAGCTTGTCGGCTACGCCCGGGCGAAGGAATTCCTGATGACGGGCGATCCTTTGACGCCCCGAGAGGCAGAGCGCATTGGACTGATAAATCATGCGGTTCCGCGGGAGGAACTCGACGGTGCCGTGGATGCCTTCGCTGACCGCCTTGCCCACTCGGCTCAGAAAGCGGTGCGTTGGTCGAAAGTGAGTGTGAATATCGGGCTCAAGCAGCTCGCCCATTCAATCATGGACGCTTGCCTCGCCTATGAGGCTCTCACTAACGTTACCGAGGACCATCAGGAAGCGGTGCATGCGTTTCAGGAAAAGCGCAAGCCGTTATTCAAGGGGAGGTGAGTGAGCCTCGCTCGCTAGTTGTTGGCCCTGGTTGCCAGGCCACGGAATTACTACAGGGGGCTAGGGATATACCGTGGTGCTGGCCATGAAAACGCGTCGGCGAAAAAACCAACGATCTTCGATTTTCGCTAGCTCACTGTGATAGATGCCCCCGAACAGCAATTCGGAATTGACCCGCTCGAACCAGGTGTTGCCATCCACTTCGCCGGTGCCATCGTCGTCGCAAGTTTGCACGGTTGCGTGAACCATAGTGCGAAGCCGCGCACTCGTCGGCGAAAGCTCGTCGTGTGCGGTCACGCTCTGCAGGTGAAAACCGCATAGCTCGGCTGGAAACCCTCCCTCTGCGCGGGCGGCCGTGATGACATCGATGAGTTCTTCTTTGCCACTCGCACCAAGGATCGGTTTGCTGCGGGAGGGCATGTAGACCTCGAAGGAGCCGTCATCCGTCCACAGGTTGAACCAGCTCTCTAGATCGCCGGCATCGTAGGTAAAAGAGTATTGTCCCAGAAGCTCCTGGATCGCGAGCTTGTCAGCCACCGTGGCCAGGTCTCCGACCGCGACGCCGCCTTGTATGGTCATACACGTGTTCCTCGCTAGTTCGTATCGCCATCTAGACGCGCGACCGCGACGATGACGCACCCCCTATGATAGTGCGTTGGATCAGCCTTGCATGGATTCGCGCGCAAGCGATTTTGCTCGCTCGTGCATGCTTGGGCTCGAGTCGGCTTTGCCTTGGTACGGAATTTGGGTGGGGGTTTTGCGGGTATCGGTTATGCACTGTTGTGCATTGTGAGGCATTTGGGCGCAACGGGCGCCTCGGTAACTGGTTGATTTAATTAAGTTTTACTATCCGCTGTCTCGTCTGTTAATCAGCGGGTTCCGTTTAGGAAGCCGCGGGCGCCTGGTTCGAGCCCAGCAGGCGGAGCCATATCTTTCAAAGACTTAGCTTTAAACTCGCTAATATCAAATTTCCCCTTGCGGGGATTTTGTGGAAGTTGTTTCGCTGTAAACTTCCTTAATACGACCAAATCTGGTCGTTCTCCAGTACGATCACGTGGCTTCTCGGCAGCCTCTATCAGTCGCCCTAGTTCGGGTGCTGAGTGGTGGGTTGTCGCTGGAGATGAGTTGTCCCCAAGCAGGCCCTGACGTTACTCAAAGCTCACGCCGGCCTCGAGATCGATCGGGCTGCGCGCGGATCCGGTGAAGAGCCGGAACCTTAAAATTCACACCAGCTTCACAGTGAGCGTTGTATCAAGTAGCGAGAAGCTTAAAGAGAGCACCTAACGTAAAAGGGAAAGTCATGGATAAATCGTTCCTTCAATCCGGCGACTTTGTCGGCGTGTCATTCTGGCTGGTCTCCATCGCGATGATCGCAGCCACCGTTTTCTTCCTCTACGAGGGAGCAAAAGTGAAGCCGCAGTGGCGACTGTCGCTGCTTGTGGCTGGTCTTGTGACACTAGTAGCCGGTGTCCACTACGACTACATGCGCGATTTCTGGGTGATTGAGCAGGCTACACCCATCGTCTATCGCTACATCGATTGGCTCATCACTGTCCCGCTCTTGATGATCGAGTTCTACATTATCCTTCGCGCGGCAGGCGCAGCACTTGGCCACGGCTCGTTCGTGAGATTACTCGGCGGCACGCTTGTTATGCTGATATTCGGCTATCTTGGCGAGGCCAACGTGTTGAACATCCACCTTGGCTTCTGGCTTGGCATGGTTGGATGGGGAATCATTATCTACGAGATATTCGGCGGAGCAGCAGGGAAGGCTGCGTTAGCTTCTGCTGAGGCCGTGCAGTCTGCTTTCAGCGCCATGAGACTGATCGTTCTAGTCGGCTGGGCAATTTACCCCGTAGGGTACGTCTGGGGTTATATGCTCGGTGGCGTAGACGAAGGCGCGTTGAACATCGTTTACAACCTTGCCGACTTCGTCAATAAGATCTTGTTCGGCCTTATCATCTGGAACCTTGCGATCAAGGATTCCGGTGAAGCGGGACACTAAACAGTCTGCGTCTACGAGAGGTCGGACCTTGCAGTCGCGCCTCTCGCGACGTCCCACGGAGATCGGCCAAACCGAACGACCACGCACCGTTGGCTTTGAGGCGTATGAATGCTTTCTTACATCGGCGGGGGAGACGCTGCGCCGGCAGACAAAGCCCTGCCAGCGCCGGCAAAGCTAAGCGACGAGGCCGTCCAGTGATCAGGAAAGGAAAAGCGTCGACATGGCAGTAGTGACCCGCCGTGCCAGCGACACCGTAGATCTCGTCGAGGTGGACCGTTACAACCGCTTAGCGAAATTGTGGTGGCAGAGCGATGGGCCCATGTGGCCGCTGCATCGCCTTAACGACGTGCGTGTGCCGTTCATCGAAGCAGAGATCGGCTCGAGCCTCGGCAGCCGTGGGGGCGACGCGGCATTGGCTGGTCTCAAAGTGCTCGATGTCGGATGCGGAGCTGGGCTGCTTGCCGAGGCCATGGCGCGCCGAGGAGCACAGGTGATTGCGATAGACCCTGCCGAGAACAATATAGAAATCGCCAGGGCGCACGCTGCTGCCGGGGGGCTAGACATCGATTACCGCGTCGGCTCATTAGAGACAGTCGGCGAGGACGATTTTGACGTGGTTCTCAACATGGAGGTCGTCGAACATGTCGAGTTGCTCAACGAGTTCCTGGAACGCGCATCCCGAAGAGTCGTACTTGGCGGACTGCACTTCGTGGCGACGATCAACCGAACGCTTCCTGCATTCATCTCCGCGATTGTTGGCGCGGAATATGTATTGCGATGGTTGCCCAAGGGTACGCATCAGTGGCGAAAGTTCGTAAAGCCCGCTGAACTGGCTGCGCTGTTGGCGGACGTCGGGTTCGAGATCGTCAGCCGGCGCGGTGTCGCAGTCAACCCATTCACGCGCGCATATCGAATGACAGCCTACCTGGGCATCAACTACATGTTGGTCGCACGGCGTGGTCAGTAATACGGCGCTGCCACCATTTGAATCGCTGCGCATTTCGACCTCCATGTGTCGCGACCTTCGCTCGGATCACGCTGGAGAAGCGGGGGCAGTGGAGATATACCGAGGCATGATTGCAGCGTCGCGATCGCAAGCCGTACTGGCTTTTGCCAGCCTGCACATTGCCACCGAGATCGAGCATCTGTCGCTGCTGGATCGGTGGTTGCCTGGGCGCTGGAAATCACGCCTGCTGCCGTTATGGCGCGCCATGGGATGGATGCTCGGTTATGTGGCGGGCGCGTTTGGAGAGCGCTTTGCCTACATCACCGTCGCTGCCGTAGAGCGATTTGTCGTCGCGCATTACGGTGCTCAGATACCCCGCGCGCCTACGCCGCTACGGGAGATCTTGGTAAAGTTGCAGAGCGACGAGCAAGCGCACCGAGATGATGCGCTAGCACGAGTAGTATCGCAGCGTCGCGCCGGTGCCGCATCGCGCGCTTGGACATGTCTCGTCGCGGCGTGTTCTTCGGTCGCAGTCATGGCGGCGCGACGTATCTGATCATGGCGCTCGAGCGGATAGCCGTGATCGGCGCCGGAGCCAGTGGCCTTGCGTGCGCGGCCAGGCTCAAGCAGTTGACTCGCGATGTGGTCGTCTTCGAGAAAAGTCGAGACATTGGTGGTCGGCTAGCGGCGCGTCGCGCGCAGGGCTGGCGGTGGAATCATGGTGCGCCGCGTGCCGACGGGATGCGCACCCAGTGTCAGTCGTTAGCTCACCACCTCGTGTCCAACGGCTCCGCGTATTGGGCAAGAGACGCGCTGGTCGGGATGCCTGACATGCGCGAGATCCTAAGGCCGCTGGCGGTGGACATGACCGTCGAGCTGGGTTGCGCGGTCGATCGGGTCGAGCTTGTGGGCGGCGGCGAGGTGACTGTGGCGGAACGGGCGTTCGATCGCGTTGTTGTTGCTGTGCCGGCGCCGCAGGCGATTCAGATATTGCAGCGCAGCGAGATTGCCGTGCCCGCTGCCTTACACGGCGTAGCTATGCTGCCGCGTTGGACACTGATTTTGGGCCTGGCGGCTCCCTGCACGTCTATTGGTGCGATCTCGGACCATGTCGTTGCGAGCGCTACACTCCAATCAAACCCGATGCAGCGCGAGGGCCAGGCTTGGGTCGTGCAGGCTACCGATCGATGGTCGCAGGCGCACGTCGAGCTTCCTAAATCCGTCGCGGCGGAGCGGTTAATCGACCACCTGTGGCAGCGCTCAGAGGCACCCCTACCACCTATGATCCATTGCGTTGCGCACAGATGGCGCTACGCGCAGACGCAGCGGCCGCTTGGCGAGCCGTCGGTTAGCTGCGCGGACCGCAGGGTCTCGCTTTGCGGCGATTGGTGTCTTGGCCCGACGGCAGCTGACGCTTGTCGCAGCGGCACGATTTTGGCGAAGGCGATTGCGGCGGACGCTTGACCAGGGATCACAATGGCTAAATCACATCTGCTGAGTAAGGGTTGGGCTGTGTGCGACCGAACGTTTGTCTTGCGCAAAAAGTGGCGCGGTGTCGTAAATGTTTTGGCGGCGAAGTGCATCTGCTAACGCCTGACGACTGACAAAAATAAGCCGGGTCCGGGAATCAGTCGTCCTGGGGATTAGCTGCCCTGGATGCTGGCAATTAATTCATCCGTATCCATTCCCGGGCCAAAGGCTCCCTGGACACTTAACATCGAAGCGCCATGCCAAAAGCGTTCTTGTGTTCCTCATCGATGACCTGATGAGTGTGAGGTAGATCTCATCAACCCCGAAGAGAAACAAACTCTGCCTGCTCGCCTCTGCCAGTGCGCCTGTGAGTGCGTGTTAATAGTGGCAGGTCGATCGAGACCGCAATTGATCAGATAGATGAGCCCTATCAGCTAGCGAAAGTGCTGCTGCGGCAAGGACTTAACAGTTCCGCCGCGTTACCTGGGTCGCGTCAGGGATCTCTGTCAAGACTTCCGTTGGCGGAAGAGGGATCATCCGAGATTTTTAGAAATTCGCGTGCCGATAAAAATAGGCCGGTTAGCATCAGCAAGAATACGATGATGGCAAATATTAAAATGGTATCTGCGCTCACTGTCGGCCTCCCATACCCATCAACTTAAAATAGATGCCGAAACAGAGGATGGAAGGCACCCACAGAGCGGTGAATACACCTTCGTCTCTGTTACCCGTAAACCAAAGGTATCCGGAGAGAGCAAATGAGATAGCAACAGCGAGAAGAATAAAAATATCTGATTGTTTGATCATGGTTCCTGCTCACGTTCAATAAAAAAACAGCCAACAGCGGCCAACAAGCAGCCGGCCACGGCTACGCTGGCTATCGGTCTTAGGCCCGAAACGTCGGAAGTTGCGGGTTGTGGAAGCCAGCCCGCAATGATTGCAACGAAATAACATACAGCGCCAGCAATCATTAACGTTCCAGCAACCACCAATAGTTTCAAACGGACCATTACGTAACCCTTACCGATAAGCGACAAGCATGCGCGACGAAGCGTGAAGATTTCGTCAAATTGCTCTGGCAAAAATCTTTGCCTCACGTTGACCGGGTTCCATACGATAATGATGGGGTAATGATCCGTGCCTAACGCACGGTAGTCCTGCAGGCCCTACCCGAGTCGCTGCGCTTGCAAATGCCTGCCCAAGCGCCTGATTCTGAATTTGCTCCCCTTTATTATCATAACGTTAGGGGCAATCGGGCGGGAGACTGTTAATCAGCGGGTCGCTGGTTCGAGCCCAGCAGGCGGAGCCATTTCTAAAGGGCTGTAGGCGTAGTTCCTACTAACTTTTTCCCTAA
>MDTE01139084.1_pt1 | contig 13351 bp, 9 predicted proteins | sample 811231 | NCBI WGS metagenome assembly MDTE01 (sample SAMN05326651, study PRJNA326480) | marine metagenome | isolation source: seawater | place: Indian Ocean: Red Sea | collected 2010
CTCCCCCTTGACCCGAACCGCGGGCTCCCAAACCTCCGCCATGCGAGCCTCGTCGCCGCGGCCCAGCGCGTCGTAAAAGGCGTTGTGAACCCTCAGAACCTCCCCGTCGGGACCTTGCGTGGGTAGCTCGAGGGTGGTTCCGATGGGTCGAGCCGCGCCCTCGCCCCGTATGTCCTTCAGCCTGCCGGCGTCGTCGCCCATCACCGCGCCGAGGTCGCCGACGGTGGAGTCGACGGTGGCGTTTTTCCACGCCTTCTCCGCCTCCGCGTCCGCCTTGTTCCCCGGCCTGTTGCGCGGAAACGTCGACAGGAGCACGTCCCACGTGGGGCTACCGACGCCGGATCCCCTGACCTGCCCGGTCACCCCCAACGTGACGTATCCGCCTTGTTCCGCGTTGGCGCCTGCGTCGGCGAGGAGCCTCCTGAAGTACCCGGCCCAGGCGTCGTTACGGGTCGGCCACGCCAGCCACCGGCCCGCACCGGCCCCGGGCCACGCGAGCACGACATCCTTGAGAAGCTCCCAACGGCCGGGGCCCACGTCCGCGACCGCGCTGCGCTCCTCGCCGTCGCGAGCCGCTCTCCGCTCCACCACCGGGACTACCAAGATCCTGCTCTGCTCGAGCCTTCTGCGGAACGGCGTGGCCGCGGCGAGGTCCCTCGCCACCTTGTCGGCGTCGCCGTACACCACCGCCACCCTGGCCGCCTGTCTGAGGCTCTCCAGCGGGAACACCCGCTCGTTCCTGAACTTGTCGCGCTGGATCACCTGCATGCCTCCCAGCGCCAGCTCGCGCTGCAGACGGTCCAGGGCCTGCCTCCTCTGCTTCACGTCCACCGCGGTGAACCCCGCGGAGATGGCGAAGAAGAGTAGGTTTTGAAGGAGCACCACGACGCCGTCCTCGTCGCCGCGGAAGAGCCCGCCGATGGACTGGGGCAGGCTACCCGCCAGGCCGAGCGCGGTGCAGCCGACGAGGATGACCCGAGGGAAGAAGAAAGCGTTGGAGGACTCCCAGATGGCGAGCACCTCGGGAAGGTAGGTGCCGCCAGAGAACATGTCGAAGCCGCCGCGCTCGCCGGGATCCTCCACGGGTAACTCGTCCTCCTCGCGGATGGCGTCGAGCCTCGCGCGCGCCGCCTCCACGGTATCCGGCTTGGCCTCGACAACGACCGCCACACCACGCTTGGCGGGTGTGGAGAGGACCCGACGCGCGGCGATCGCAGCCGCTCCCGGCGCGGTGACTCGGGGGCGAGATGCCGCGCGACTCGCGTATCGGCGTTGGTGCATCCCAGTCACATCGGTGGCGAGGATGCCACCGACTTGGTGCCGCATACAAGCCATCGTGCAGGCTGTTGTGAGACCGGGCGACGTGGCACTTTCAGATAAGCGTGCCGTCCGTCCCAGGCGTGTGCCCGGTAACGGGATAACTTTTCATCAGCCCCACCGACTGTTGGTCGTGGCGGAGCCACACCCGCCGCGCGCACGGGATCCCCGTGATCAGGGGTCAGGTCCCTCTCGGGGCGTGAGTCGGCGATCCGCTCGCTAAGGACAGGGTCGGCTCGATGGTGCCTTCACGCAGAGTGCCTCGCCGCTCGGGGGTGACATCCACCGATCTCGCCGCGTTCGCCGCCTTGTTCGCGATCTGCTTTCCCGCGCGCACGGCCGTGGCGCACCCGAGCCTGGTGGAGTCAAGTCTATGCGGCGAAGATGCGCATCCAAAAGTGAAGCGCGCAGCACACGACGCGCCCGTGTTGGACAACGGCATCTCGTTCACCATGTACTACGCCGCGGAGCAGCCAACGGACGACGAGATGGTTCCAGACAGGACCATCCCGGGGAGTTGGGCAATTAACGCGGCCGAGTACAAGCCCGGCGCGCGTCACACGCTGGTCGTCACGATACCCGACCCCGGCGAGTTCCTCATCACCGCCTCCGCCGGGATCTTCCGCGAGCTCGGGGCCCACGACGACGGCAAGACAAACTACGGAGCCGGCACCGGCTGCGGCGGCACGCGGTACAACCTTCGAGAGAAGTGGAGCACCACGCTGCTCGTGTGGACCGCCCCGGAGACGGCGGAGACGGTCAGATTCAAGGTGACCACCGCGACGGGTAAGCACGGCGGGTTCCGGCACAACGCGGCAAGTTTCGTCGCGAACGAGAACCTCCCGCCGCCCGGGTCGACCCCGGCGGGCGCTCCACCCGGGCCGCCCGCTACGGGCTCGGCCTCGGTCGACGGCGACGAGGGGATGAACGGTAAGTTCGTGGCGCACGGGTGGTTCATGGCCGCGGCGTGGGCGGTCATGATCCCGTTCGGTATCTTCTCCGCGAGGTACGCGAGGTCCCCGCCCGGGGCGCCGCCCTCGAGGAGCGATGCGGTGGAGACGGTTCGCCGGGGTTGGTTCAAGCTGCACGTCTGGCTCAACTCGATCGGCCTGGTATCGGCGCTCATCGGCGGCTTGCTCTCCTACTCCGCCGTGGAGGAGGAGCTCGGGGACGGCATGCACCTCCGATCGGCGCACGCGTACTGGGGCGCGGCGACGCTGCTGCTGGGTATCAACCAGCCCCTCAACGCGTTTACCCGGCCGCCCGCGCCTGGCCCCGGCGAGGAGAAGTCGAAGGAGCGCCGTCGGTGGGAGAAGGTGCACCGGTTCCTGGCGTGGACCGCGCTCATGCTGTCCATTGTCGCGATGGACACCGGGACGGAGGCGGCGATGAACGTTTGGGGCGCGCCGAAGGGTGGCAAGGCTGCAAACTCGGCGTACATCGCGTGGGTGTGGATGGTTCTGCTGGCGACATGTATAGCGGAGGTGTTTCGGTGGCGCGAGCGGCAGAGGTTGGGGATACCCATGTGGGGCGACGCGGAAGGGAGGACGATGAACAGGAATTTCGTCGAGCTGTCGGAGATCGACGGCGAGGACGAGCCCGAGCGCGCGGGCCCCAGGTAGCCGTGTAGTCTTGGAGAGATTAAGATTAACCGACAGTGTCGCCTTCGTAGATTACGAGTTATTTCGCTCGCTTCCGGCTTCGTTACCAAAGCACGCAATCCGTGTCGGTCGGCTTGCTCAGCCGAGTGAATTCAACACCCACCTCCTCCTCAGCTGCTCCTCACCGGCGCACAACTCCCGACGAGAGGGAGTTGACGGCTCCCGAGCTTCGCAGGGCACTGCTCGGACCTCATGCCGTCCAAGTACAGCGCCCCCAAGGCCCAGGCCATGCAGGCGCCCAAGGTCAAGGACCAGTTCGACCACCTCATTTGCAACTGCTGCTCGGGAGGCATCAGCACGTTCGTCGCGTCGGTGTTGTGCCCGTGCGCGGTCCTCGGCTCGAACGCGGCGATGGTCCAGACGGGCGGTCGGGTCGAGGCGTGCACGCTGCTCGAGAGACAGTACGTGTGCTGCAACGAAGACCACGCCGGCCAGAAGGAGTGCCAGATGCACGCGGGGCTCATCGGAGGTGGCTGCCTCGCGGCTGCGCTCACGTACGCCCTCGCCCCGTGGCCCCTCAACATGATCGGCAACGGCGTGCTCGTGTTGGGCCAGGTTCCCACCGCCATCCACGGCGCGAGGCAGAGGAGGCTCATCCGCAAGGACCTTAACATCACCAGCAGCAACATGATCATGCCGGGCAACTTCGGGGACATCGTGTGCCACTCCTTCCTCCACCCGCTGGCGCTGGTTCAGGAGCACAGGGAGCTCTGGGATGCCAAGTACAAAACGAAGCTGGTGAAGAAGGGGTACCTGGACGGACCGGCGGACAAGGCACCGACGACGCAGGAGTTCGAGGTGAGGTACGACTGCTCGTGCGCGATGTGCGCCGCGCGCTTCGACAACATGGCCCAGCTCATCGAGCACATGGGGGGCGAGCACGACGTGGGGCAAATCAATCGGGTGCTGGCCAGCGGCAAGGGGACGGTGAAGTGCGACAGGTGCAGGGAGACGTTCCCTACATGCGCGGTGATGAAGGATCACGAGTGCACGGGGGCGAGGCCGATGAGGAGGGAGCCAAAGGAGAAGAAGAGGAGCGCGAAACTCGAGGACGTGGAGGTAGGGTCTGGGGACGACGAGTGAGCCAGCTGCAGTCACCGATTTGTAATTATGACCAAAAGATCGCCGGTAGATCTAGTGTCCCCTCACAAGGTCGTCGCGCACGGGAGGTATCGACGCACGATGGTGGAGCCTCTCATCGAACACAGGCTGCTGAAACGCCTGCGCGTGGCCGAGCTCAAGGAGCTGCTGGAGCAGCGCGGGCTGAGCACCGAGGGTATCAAGGATGAGCTCGTGGCGCGATTGGAAGAGGCGCGGAGCGCGGAAGAGGGCGGCGGTGCCGAGCCCGCTGTCGGAACCCCCGCCGCCGAGGGCGGAGACGCAGCCGCCGTGGAGGCGCCCGTCGACGAGGGTGCTCCCGCGGACGCCGCTGCCGCCCAGGTGGAGGAGGTGCTCGAAGCTTCGCCGACGATCGATCCCGCGCCGACGAACGATTCCGAGGTTTTCGAACCCGGGGATCCCGCCGGGGCTGAAGGGGGGGAACCGGGGCCCGCCCAAGAGATCATGCCGGACGCCGCGGATGTTGATGTCGTCGCCTCTGAGCCCGTCTCGCTTCCCTCGGCGGCGCCCCACCCGCCCGTCAGCTCCGCCAAGCTGGATCGCGCGCGCGCTAGGATTCAAGCCAACCGCCACGATCTGGACGCATGGGAGGTGATCTTCACCGACGCCCAGACGCGCGGGGTTCCCGAGGGTAGATCGCTGTTCGAGGAGGTTCTCGCCGCGCACCCGACCGCGAGCAGGGTGTGGAGGGCCTACGCCGAGGCCGAGATCGCGGGCGACACCGGGGGAAACAGGGACGACGAGGCGGTTAAGGCCATCTTCAGTCGGTGCCTCCTCTCGTGCCCGTCCGCGATCCTGTGGCGCAGCTACACCAAGTACATGGAGAAGACCAACGACGCGGCCACCGAGGAGGGCGTTCAGGCCATCAAGGCCGCCTTCGAGTACACCGTGGACACCGTGGGCGAGGACGTCGAGAGCGGTCCCCTCTGGCTCGACTACGTCACCTTTCTCAAGGCGGCGGACCCCGCACACGTGTGCCCAGACGCAAAGGCGGAGCAGGCGGAGTCCGCGCGCATGCAGGAGGTGAGACGCGCGTACCAGCGCGCGATATCCGTCCCCACAAATTCCATAGACGCGCTTTACCGCGAGTACGACGCCTTCGAGCACGGGATCAGCGCGGCGCTCGCCAAGCCGCTCCTCGCCGAGGTCAAGCCCCAGGTTGACGTGGTGAGGGCGGCACTGAAGGAGCGCAAAAAGCTCCACGACCAGCTCATCGTCGGCGGACTGGCGGGGCCGCCCGGCACGTCCAAGGACGATAAGAGCCCGGACGCCCAGGCCAAGGCGTGGCGCGCCATGATCGCGTGGGAGAGGTCCAACCCGCAGAAACTAGCGCCAAACACAGAGGCTGGCGAGATGGCGCATCCGCAGCTGGTGGCGAGGGTGGCGCTCGCCTACGACCAGGCACTCATGTCCCTGTGGAATTTCCCAGACATCTGGCTTGAGTTCGCCGCATGGCAAGAGAGCATCGACCACGAGGAGGCGAAGGCCGTGCTGCAGCGGGCGAGGGACGCACTGCCGGATTGCCTGCTGGTGCACCTCGCCGCCGCCGACCTCGTCGAGGCTCGGGGCGACGCGGCGGCGGCGGCGGCGGTTTACGATGCCGTGCTCGGCGAGTACGAAAATAAGTGCGCGGCTGACGCGGCTGCTGCGAATACGGACGGCGCGGAAGACTTCAAATACGCGCATCCGCCCATGGACGACGCGACGCTGCTCATATCCATCGAGTACATGCGATGCATGCGGAGGATGCAGGGCCGGGATGAGGCAAGAAAGGCTTTCATGCGCGTGCGCAAGGCGCCGGGAAAACGCTGGGAGACCTTCGTCGCCGCGGCACTGCTGGAGTGGCGCTACGATAAGAACGACAAGGTGGCCAGGAACGTCTTCGAGCTCGGCCTCAAGTCGTTCATCTCCCAGCCGGCGTACGTGGCGCAGTATGCCGATTTTCTCGTCGGTTGCAACGACGTGGCCAACGCGAGGGTTCTCTTCGAACGCGCGACGGCGGCGGCGGGGGAGGCGTCCGCGGCTGCCGCGGGACTCGGCGGAACGGACAAGGATGGTAAAGCCGCGGCGGAGAAGGAGTTCTGGGACATGTTCGTCGCCTTTGAGCACGCGCACGGGACCATGGAGACCATGACGGGGGTCGAGCGACGCCGGCGGGAGGCGGTGCGCGGCCCGGACGCTGTCGACGGCGCGCCGGAGCTAATCACCGCGCTCCTGGGCCGACACTCGATCTTCAACCTCAGACCCGCGTCCGAGGAACACATGCGCCACTTCGCCCGCACCGGAGTCGACCTGGCGAAACCCGGTTCCGAAGATCGAGCGGGGGTTCCGGCTCCGCCGCCGCCGCCCCGTCTGCCCCCGCCGCCGCCCTCGGGCAGGTCCAAGAAGTCCCTGAAATCGTCCGGGGGGCCGCCCAGCATGACGCCGCTCCCTCCTCCCGATCCAATGATCACCGGTGTGGTGAACCCCCGGTTCGCCCACCTCCCCCGGGAGCTCGGATCGTTCGCGTCGCGGCTCCCCGCGGTGAACGTGCCGTCGGTGGCGCCATCCGCGGTGGACGCGGTGATGGACACGCTCATAAACTCGGACGTCACGGCGGAGGGGGGTCAGGCGATCGTGGATGCTTTCAACGCGAATCTCGGCGGCGGGGGCGGGAAGAAGCGCAAGGCTGCCGACGCGGGTGTTGGCGCGAAAGCACCGGCGCGGGGCGCTCCCCTCGCTGCGGCTTCGCAGCGACCGCCAGCCATGGACGTATTCCGAATGCGGCAGGCGGTCCGGCCCCGGACGGACCAGGCGGAATTCAGCTAAAAGTTAGTCGACGGGATTTAACGATATGATGTTAGAAACGTGCGAGCGGCGCGTTTGGATGATGTCATCGCGTCGCGGCCCTCTCGCTTCTTGTCCCTTGTCGTGCTTGCGTTTTATCACAAAATGCTCGTCTGAACACACCGAAAAACCACCCGTCCTGTCTCTCAGAATCTATGTTGGGTTTTAGCAGCCGCCGACCTGCTCCATCATCGCGTCGATGGAATCACCGTCCTCCATGTCCAGCTGCGGGTTGGTAGAGGGTAGGGGTCGTGCGTCAGGCGAAGGGCAGGGGCGCGAGAAGCGAGGCGAGAATATGGGCACCCCCCCAACCAGGGGGTGCACCTTTCTGGTTTTGGGGGAACAACTCGAGCGCTACTCACATCCTGGGGGGTCTGGGTGGGGTTGATGCGCTGTCCATCGAAGAGGAAACGCACGGCACCCGGCTGCAGCGACTTGCGGGAGCAGAAAGCCGTGAAGATCTGCGAGGCGGAGGGAGGGCGAGGGGTTTAGCGCGCGAAAATACGGCGGGAACGAGAAAAATAGGTCTGAAGGAGCGAACCGCGCGGGGGGGGCGGGGGAGGGTCGCCCAGGAGGTTGCGCGGGGGGGATCTGGCGCGGGACGTACCTTCTCAAACTTGGTGGTCTGCCTGACCTTGAAGTGCACCTCCGAGTTGTCCTGCCAAAGGGGCACGCGACGTTTCAGCTTCAGATTTCAAAAAGATGACGCGGGGTTTTTGATCGCGCGTGTTTTTTGACGATCGGCGGGAGTCCCGTCGCTCGCGGCTCTCACCTGATCCTTGACCTTCAGGTTGATGTGGTCGCCCTTGTCCTCGCCCTTCTTCTCTTCTTCTTCGGCCATGTTTGCTGCTGTACTCGTGCGGTCGGCGCAGTGACGTCACCTGTAGTGACCACGTCTATTCGTTCCTTCCCAGAGGTGACTGTGCGTCACTTGAAACTTGTTGACACACGATTCCGTCTCCGCATTTCTTCCTCTCTTTTCTCGGGGAATCGTCGGAGGTGCTTCCCGTCAGATAGGAGGAGCGCAAAGGAGGATGTCGACCCTCTCGCGCGCCCAGAAGGTCGCGCAGGCTGCATCGCGCATCTTCGGCACGCACATCGGCAACGGGCTGCAGAGCGGGCGCAAGGAGCTGCGCAAGAACCTCGCGGGGCCCAAGATAATGAGCTGGTACCAGAGGCCCATCGGGAAGGACCTCGATCCGCTCTTCGTGGACCCCGAGGTGGAGAGGAAGAAGCTCAAGATCGAGCGTCTGGCGCGTCGCGGAAAGGTCACGCCCAAGAAGGGCGAGGGGAAAAGGGCGAAGAAGAAGTAGGTCGGTCCCCGACTCGTAGAACACGTAGGATTTAGGTCTACTCGTAGCAAAAATATGGGCGCTTTCGCCTGTAGGTTACAGTCCGTTTTTGGACAGGGCGATGAGCACGACGGCGAACAGTCGCATGACCCCCGACACCACGAGCAACACGTAGTTGTCCCTCCCCTTGATCTCCCCGAACACCAGCACCGCCCACAGCGCGCCCACGACCCCCGGGATCGAGCTGATGATGGGAAACGTCACCGAGAAGCTCAGCTTGGAGTTCGCGACAAACCAGCTGATCTCACCCGCGCCCCACATCAAGCCCGACACCATCGCGGGGGCCACGCAGTTTGGCATCTGGGGCCTCTGCCCGTTGGCCCGCTTGATGACACAGTACACCCCAAAGTACACCAACGTCGCGAGAAATATGCCGCAAAAGTGCGAGAAGACGTAGTCCAGCGACTCGCGGCTGTGGACCGGGTTGGACGTCTCGCGCCTGGCCTCGTCGATGACGTGCTGGGGCGGGTTAAAGTTGACGCCGTAGAAGCACCCGGCGACGACCGACAGCGTGAAACCGAACGCGAACCTGTTCCGGGCGCTGTCCGCGCTGGGCAAAGCCGGCGACGACGCGCGACGCTCGGAGGTTCCACGGCGTCGCCCCGCGCCCCCCCACTCGTCGGGCGCCGAGTCCAGGGAAACGTCGGACAGACGGGAAACGTCGGACGCCCCTCCGTCGGCGTCTGAGGGGACGAGCGGCGTCGACTCCGGGAGGAGGGGCGCGCGGACGCCGGACCCGTCCCCTCGCGGCGGGCCGGAGCTCGAACCGGAACCCTCCGCAACCTCTGACTTGATCTTCGCGTACACGCCGAGGGACGCGGTGGCGAGCGCGACCCCGAGGTAGTTGAGCCAGGGTGCGCCCAACGGGGGGTCCGGCTCCACGCCAAAGATGCCGAAATGGCCGCTCGCCCAGCCCACGAGCATGCTGACCAAACCCCAGACCAGGAGGCCTATGCCGAGGCCGATGGTTTTCACGATCGGCACGACCGTGATGTTCCCCGTCGCCCAAAGCGCGCCTCCGAGCATAGCCACGGGCTCGAATTTGGGATTTCCCTGCCAAAGCTGGATAAAACAGCCCTCGTAGAACACCGCCGCGGTCATCATGAGCGTGAAGAACATCCCGTCGCCGGTATACACCCTCTTGACGGGGACGAAATTGGAGCCAAACATGAAGGACGAGACGAGGCAGGCCACGTAGCCGGTGAAATCATCGGCGCTGAGAGGCATGACGGCCCTCCCGTCGCTAACACCCGATGGCCTCGAAATACGGTTCGCGTTGCCGTCCACGTCCTAAAACCCCACCCGTCGCTCGAACCCTGGGGTGATTGTGAAGGACTGTGGACCGGACTCCCCATTTCCGACGTTCCGAGAAAAACTTGCTGTGAATCTTTGGAGGTGTCCGTTTTTCTCCGAGAGGCAGTTGCTCGCTCGCGAGCGCCGCAACAAGCAAACCATGGGACAGAAAAGAGAGCAGACGATCGAGGTCGAATTCACCGAGGCGGACAAAGAGTGCCTCGTCCGACTGGTGAAGGAGCTCGCGGCCAAAGGAGCCGAGGGCGACAAGGTGAGGAGCGACATCTCCCGGCGGCAAAAAGTTGGTTCCCCTCAACAAACGGCTGAGTCATCCACATCCCCGAACCCTTCCCGCAGGGCGACTTCAAGGCATGGCTCAAGGCGACGCAGAAGGGAGCGATGAAGACCAAACTCGATCCTGCAAAGCACGAGTGGAGCACCCTGTCCGATTTCGTGCTCCACCTCGTCGCCGGCAAGGGCGAGGGTAAGTGGGCCCCCGTCGCCCGTCGCCATCTCGGCTGGTCGCGTTGGGTCCAGCGCAGGGACGAGTGGACGCGCTGGCAGAACGACCAGAACGAACACGAGCGGCCAAAGACGGGTCCCTGGTCACTCGTCGGCCGCACGGCATCGCACGCCAACTATGAGGAGCAGTACGCCAAGCTCCCGTCCTACAACGAGCACTGGGCGAGGAGTAAGAAGCAAAGGCCCCCGCGATGGTCCCAAGAGAAGGGCACGCCGCCTGAGATGCTCGGCGTGGACTGCGAGATGTGCGAGACGGACCAGGACCCTCGGGCGCTCGTCGGCGTATCCGTGGTGAACGAGAAGGGCATCGTGCTGCTCAAGACCCTGGTCAAGCCCCCGGGCAAGATCGTCGACTACAAGACAACCATCACCGGCCTCACGGCGAAGGATTTCAAGGGAATAACCACCACGCTCGCCGACGTCCAGGCCAAGCTGAGGGAGTTCGTGAAGCCCCAGACCATCCTGGTGGGCCACGGGCTGGTGCATGACCTGCGAGCGCTCAAGTTCGACCACCTCCCGGTGATCGACACCGCCATGCTGTTCTCCTACAAGAACCTGCCGCGGTCCACGCCAGGTCTCGCAGATCTGTGCAAGCGCCTGCTGGATGAGTCCATGCGAGCGGAGGGCACGCACGACAGCGTCGAGGACGCGAAGATGGCGCTGGAGCTGGCGAAGTGGGAGGCCAAGAACGGACCCACAGGCGAGCTAGAGCCGCCGGAGCACAAGGTGGACCCGAAGGACCTCGTCAAGCTCTTCGTCCACCGCATACCGCGCGGCACCGATGTGGACGACATCAAGGGGATGTTCTCCAAGGTCAACGGGACCATCGGCGTGGACCATGTCGGGTCCATCGTGGCGGTCAAGGGCAAGTTCCTGGGACCGAAGACCAAGAAGGACCCGGCGAGCAAGGCCATGACCTCGGCGTATGTGGAGTTCGAGTCTGTGGAGAAGTGCAACATGGCGTTCAAGTCATTGCGAGGGGCAAATGGCACCGACGCGCTGGGCCTACCCCAAAAGTCCGTGAAGATGGTCGTCGGCTATGAGGCGAAGAAGCCGGAGAAGGAGAAGAAGAAGCCGACCGCGAAGACGACCGCATCAAACGGCGATTCGGGTCTCCCCGACGATCTCAGCAAGATGACCGTGGTGAAGCTGAAGGAGGAGCTGAAGAGCAGGGGCCTGGACCTGAAGGGTCTCAAGGCTGACCTCGTGGCTCGGCTTCAGGCGGCTATCGGCACCGGCGACGGCGGAGGTTTCTCATCGCCCGACGACAACGACTCCGACTCCGACGCGCCGCTGGCCTCTCTAGCCCCCAAGGAGACCATGACCGTGATGGTGAGGAAGATGGCCGCGCACGAGGGCCGGGCCATTGGGACTAAGGACAAAAGTGCCAAGGACGTCGCAAGCCCTGGGAAGCGAAAACCTGTCGACGGGGAGAAACCCAAGCGCAAAGTCGGTCGACCGTCGCGACGCGCGCGATTGGCGGCCAAGGGCATCATCGAAGAACCTAAATGATGCTTTTCTAACACATCCATCTACTACGAAGTGCGAAACACGCCTCTCACCTCCGGCAGCGGTTTTCTCATGAATTCCGCGAGAGCCTCGGACGTTGGGTCATCCGGGTTCCCTTTGCTTCTCGCGCTGTTCAGCGTAACCTTCAGCGCGGCCACCTCCGCGGCGGCAAACACCGCTGATGACGCCGCCGTCTCGGCCACCGATCTCGCCGTAGCCGCCGTCAGGCTGACGCGCGCGTCGAGCAACTCGCGGAGCGACATCGTCATCTTTTCCCGCGCCAGGCGCTCCTGCTCCAACACCGCGCGCTCGGCAGCCTCCGCCCTTTCAGCAGCCGCCCTCGCCGCGTGAACCTTCGCGGCATCTTCGGCGGACCACTTGAGTTCGGGGTCGCACCTGTTCTCCTTGTCCGCCTCCCACGCGGACGGACCGAGCGCTTCCGGGTTATTCCCCCGCGCGTAGGCGCTTGCGACTGCCTTCATCGTCCCGGCCGCCTCGTCGCCCTCGCCGCGCGCGCTCGAGCTCTCCGCTCCGGACGCCACGCCGTCCAACGTGGACGTGAGCTCTCGCGCCGTGAAACCCTCGTTCCCCTCGGTCCTCGCGTTCCTCCCGTCGTCGCCGTCGCCGCCCTCCCGTGCTCCTCGCGCCGCCGCCAGTCGTCTCAACCCATCCTCCACCGCCGCTGCCGCGGCTTCCGACAGCGCCGCCATCCTACGTCGCGCCTCCGTCGTCGCCTCCATCGACGGAGCCGAGTCGTGTGACGACACCTCTTTCGCACCCAGCTCGCGGTATCCGAGGGTGCGACGGGCCGCGGTGGGCGGAGTGCGAGAAATCGCCCAGAGCTCGGCGCTCATCATCGCCGCGTTCGCCCCGCCCCCGGGGCTCACGACCGACGCGAGAGATGCGCCGATCGACCCTACATTCGCATTCCTCGTCGCAGAATCGGACTTTTTCGCCGACGACGTGAGCGCGGCTCGCAGCACGGAGGCGGAGACCGACGGAGGTGCCCGAGGGGTCGAAGAGGAGCGCGGTCGTCCGAGGGACGCGAGCACCGCCGCGCGCTCGGCGGCGAGCACCTCGGCGGCGATCCTCCCGCTCGCGCTCGGGGTGGCGCTGTCCCGGGCGAACCTCAGCTCTCGCCCATGCGCGGTCTCATCCTCGGCGCTGGCTGCCATCACCCCGGCGCTCGCAGCGCGTTACAGCTGTCGGCGTTGACCTTGAAATGGTGGGCGAGGATTTTCGTGCCACGGGGCCGTTTTTTTTCCCCGGGGGTCTCTTATGAGTATGCGTCATAGGCGGCACGCGGTTGCCCACCACCTCGGCGGGAAATCAGCCTCGGAAAATCCTTCTTTTGAGATTCGAAGGAATATCCCGTATTCGAAGGAGCTTGCAGTCTACCGTGGGCAGTCTGATTTTTGTTGAACTCGTTTTCCCCCTCGGAAAGATCGATGTGACGGCAGGTGGAATATTGTTTAGAATGTTCTTCGTCACGCAATCGTTCGTCACTTCAAAGCACACGAAGCAAGGGCACACCGTTCGTATCCACGGAGTCTTGTCGCATATCTCGCGTCAAGACAACCCCTTGCCATCCCGCACAGACCTCCGCTCACACGCACGCACTCGCGCATCCCGCGAACAACAACTTTCGGCCTTCCGCAAAAACAAACGCTTTTTCGGCAACCTTCACGTGATGGCCGCGCAACTGCTTCCCGCTCAACTTCTGGATCTTCAACGACGACCTCAAGCGGCCAG
>MDTE01082673.1_pt1 | contig 13350 bp, 11 predicted proteins | sample 811231 | NCBI WGS metagenome assembly MDTE01 (sample SAMN05326651, study PRJNA326480) | marine metagenome | isolation source: seawater | place: Indian Ocean: Red Sea | collected 2010
ATACCCAAATTGAAAGGAGTAGATTATTTGGAGCCAGGTACTCCGATCACGGTAAAAGATCTTGAGGCATGGGAAAAAGCAAAGGGAATTAAAGTGGGAAGCGGTGACGTCATGTTAGTCAGGACAGGTCGCTGGGAAAGGGTACGACAAAAGGGCCAATGGAACTTCGTAGAGAAGGCTGCAGGAATGCATGCCTCAGTGGCGAAATGGCTTAAAACAAGAGACGTTGCAATCATCGGCTGTGATGGGGTGAGTGACGTTATGCCATCGGGTGTTGAGGGACTCGTAAATCCGTTGCATGAATTAGTTTTAGTCGGTCTGGGCATGCGTATTTTAGATAACCTCGATCTAGACGCGGTTGCGAAGGCGAGTGCTGAGCGTAATCGATATGAATTCTTGATAGTGGCGTCACCGTTGCGGGTAAAAGGGGGAACTGGGTCGCCCTTGAATCCATTGGCGATTTATTAGGTGTCGCAGGATCCTTTAATAGCTAATTTGCCTCATGGCGTTCGATCGCGAAAAGTATCGAATGTGAATGGTTTAGAGATGCACATTCTCGAGGCTGGAGAACGCGGCAAACCATGTGTCGTTCTGTTACATGGCTTTCCCGAATTAGCTTACAGTTGGCGAGCCTGTATAGGGCAACTGGCAGAGGCGGGTTACTATGTAATCGCTCCTGATCAAAGAGGGTACGGTCGCACGCTCGGTTGGGAGCAAGGTTACGACGTTGATCTCCAAAAATTCTCTTTACCTAATCTTGTGAGCGATATTCTGACACTACTTTTTCGTTTGAAAATAGATAGTGTTGTGTCCGTAGTTGGGCATGATTTTGGATCACCGGTAGCAGGTTGGTGCGGGTTAATTCGTCCAGATATTTTTCGCTCCGTAGTCCTCATGAGTGCTCCTTTCCCAGGAGCACCGACACCCAAGTCGGATCAGCCAGGCGGAGTGGATATAAATATTGGTCTGTCTGAGCTGGATCCGAGTCGCAAACATTATCAATGGTATTACTCGACGCGTGAAGCGGATCGCGATATGTTAGAGTGTCAACAAGGATTTAGATCGTTCCTGAGAGCATACTTTTTTGTGAAGAGCGGGGATAATAGAAAGAATGCTCCTTATCCACTGACTGCATACAGTGCAGAGTTCCTGGCTCAGTTGCCTACATATTATGTTATGCAAGCTGGTGAGAATATGGCGGAGACAGTCGAGTACGGTTTGCCCAGTGGTGGTGACATTGCGTCCTGTACCTGGCTGACGGAACAGGACTTAGATATCTATGAGAACGAATTCACTCGTACAGGATTACAGGGCGGTCTCAATTGGTATCGGTGTGGTGTTAGTGAAATCGCGCGCGATATATTGCAACTATTCCGAAAAGTAGTCCTTGAGCAACCGACTTTGTTTATAGCGGGCGCCAGAGACTGGGGCGTTTTTCAATCTCCAGGAGCGTACGAGCGTATGCAGACTGAGATTTGTATCGATTTTAAGGGTACGCATCTGATAGATGGAGCCGGTCACTGGGTTCAACAAGAAAATCCAGACCATGTCAATCGATTGCTTCTCGATTTTTTTGCGATTACGTTGCAACGTAGACTTTGATTAAAAACCAGCGGAACCAGACTTTAATAGAGCAAGGTAATTGGTATCTAGAATTTCGTATGAGCGCGTACCTGGTTTCATTACGTAGACCGGATCTTTAATGGACTCGATATCGTAATGTTCTTTCTTTAAGTCACCTTTGACCATCTTAAACGTACCAGTAACATCTAGTTCGTTCTGTATACGAATAAACACAGGACAAGCAAATGGCGGGAGTTCTTTAACAACGTATTGAGCAAATGCGTCCGGGTCGAAGGTGGAACCGTCGCTTAAACGAAGTGCTGCCATACCAGCTTTGCCATCAGCTCCAGGAACGTCTACTCCGTAGACGTTACTAATTTCTACACTATCGTAGCCGTTTATAATTTCCCCTACTTCGTTAGTAGATACATTCTCTGATTTCCATCGAAATGTGTCTCCTACTCGGTCCACAAACTGATAGTGGCTATAGCCGAGACTAAAACCGACATCGACTTCCTTAATAAGATCCCCCGTATTAAACCAAGCATCACCTTCTTCAAAAACGTCGCGTAGCACCTTTTTTTCTGTGGCTTCGGAATCGGTATATCCTTCAAAAACAGCGCCAGGATTAATATGACCTAGACACAGACCCGGTTCTCCGAATTCGACCTCTATACATCGATTATCATCGTTTCTTTCTATTTCGTCCGTTTCAACATCGTATTTAATCAATGCTACTCGCGAGCTGGTCATACCAATTGTGCAATCCTTGTTCATCAGATTGGCAAATGCGACGTTTCCCTCGCTAGCTCCGTAGAATTCGGAAATCCTCTTGATACCAAATCGTTTTTTAAAATCAAGCCATACATCTGGTCGTAATCCGTTACCCATCATATTGCGTAACGGTGATACGTGATCGTCCGATTTAGCATCGCTATTTGTTAAATATCTACATAGTTCACCGACGTAAATTAAGCAGGTCGCACCATATTTGCGAACTTCCGGAAGGAAGTTGCTAGCAGAAAATCTCCGTCGAATGAACATGGACGCTCCTGAAGAAAATGCTGCACCCACCCCTATGATCAGTCCGGTCCCGTGATAAAGAGGTAGACAGATGTATAGACGATCCTTTTGAGTGCATTTCAAGCCAGCTTTATGTGAGAGCATCGCGCTGGCGAGGAATCGGCGATTAGAAAGTACAGCAGCTTTCGGTAAACCGGTCGTGCCTGAGGTGAAGATGTAGAAGGCGGTTTCTCCCAGAGTGATATGATCGGTTTGTTCGAGATTGGAGTCACTGGCTGATTCGGCCGCAGTGTCTATATTTGTCGCCCAGTTTAAGTTGGTTTCATCGTTGTCAGGAACGACGAAATAGTCTTCACCTTCTGATAATGAGAGGTCATCTTTGACTTCTTCTAAAGCCTCGCTAAGTTCAGATCCGAAGATACATTTTTTAGATTTTGTTACCTCGATACAATGGGTTAAAGGGCGACCCCTCAGGTTTGTATTGATAAGGCCCGCTATCGCACCAATCTTATTCAGCGCAATAACGGTTTGCAGGAACTCGATTCGATTTTCCATAACCACGCTGACGACATCGCCTGTTTTCACGCCGATGCTCGATAGATAATTAGCGTATCGATTCGCGGATTGATTGAGTTCGGACCATGTGATTGATTGATCTTCAAAGATAACAGCGGATTCGTCGCCAAATTGTAGTGCGTTGTTCTGTACAGCTTTTGCGAAGCAATCCTTTTCTTCTAAGGGCCTTGGTTGCATCCCTTTCTTCAGAGCCAATAAAGTGGGTGTTTGGGTCAAGACTGAAACAATATCGCGAATTCCCATCAGCAATTCCTTCGAATCGAAACTGGTATATATTCAATAATGACATGGATGAACACAGGAGTAATCGGCTATGAATGAAATATGGCAGATTGGCGACATCAAAGTGACGCGAATTGTTGAGATGGAAGTGGTTGGCGGATCTCGTTTTATCCTTCCCGACGCGACGCGAGAGGCCTGTCTCCCTTATTCGTGGATGCAGCCTCACTTCATGGATGAGTCTGGGAACCTTGTAATGAGCATTCATGCTTTGGTGATTGAGGTAGGGGACCGGCGAATCATCGTGGATACCTGCATAGGTAACGATAAAGAGCGTTCAATCCCGAACTGGAGCAATCTCCAGACCAACTTTTTAAAAGATATGGAGAATATCGGCTATCCAGTCGAAAGTATCGATACGGTTCTCTGTACTCACCTCCATGTTGATCATGTGGGCTGGAATACTCGGCTCGTCAATGGCCAGTGGATACCAACTTTTGAAAATGCGCGTTATCTCATCGGGGAGGATGAGTGGGCATATTGGGATGCAAATGAAGATCCAACAAGTTATGGCAACGTGATGGACGACAGTGTTCGGCCGGTTATCGAAGCAGGATTGGTGGATCTAGTTTCAACTTCAGAAACAATTGCTCCGGGTATACGATTGGAATCGACCCCCGGACATACGCCAGGACATGTTAGTGTTTTTTTGGAATCCCGAGGGGAAGCGGCAGTCATTACTGGAGATTGCATCCATCATCCTTGTCAAATAACTCGTACCGATTGGTGCAGCTCAGCGGACTATGATAAGGATAAAGGTCGGGCAACCCGAGAAAATTTTTTGGAACGATTAGTTGAAACCAATGTCTTGGTCATAGGAACGCATTTTGCAACACCTACGGCAGGGCATATTCGCCACTATCCGGAGGGCGGTTATTGGTTAGATGTTAGTTGAATCTACTTTTCTCCGGATCCGCTTTTTAGGTCTTTTTCTAGGCGTGTCATCCATTCGAAGATTCTGCCTTTAGTCCACGGGATATCTAAGGCTATAAATGCGAGCCCTAAGGGGAACATCCAGAATCCGAGAATGGGAAGAATGCCAAAAATCCCACCGATCATTAGGGCGACACCTGCTAGAGATCTGATTCCAGGTGGAAGACGGCGGACTCCCCAACGGAGTATCGAGTACGTATAAAACTTTATGGTTTTTGAGACATTGTGACTGCTATTAGACACGGTCTATATGTACTCTGGACTGTCGTCCTTCTTCCCTTCCATCACCAATTGTGCCCGCTGATCCAAGCCGGAATCAGAAGATATGAAACGATACGCTCCGTCTTTGTGCAGAACCCTTTCAAGACGATTTCGATGAAGAAGTAACTGACAGTGGGCTATGGCTTCGCCTAATGCCATCATCGTTTGTCGAGGATCTAATTTACGTTCGAAAAGAACTGGTAGTAATGATTTCGCTGTCCGCGGTTCGGAGCAGTATAACTCTATCGCTAACATCCGGTCCTCGTGATGTTTGATCAATTCGTGTAATCGCTGGCGAACACCAAAAAAAGGAAGATTATGAGCGGGTAAGATGAAAGTATCGTTAGGGGTTTCGAGAAATTTATCATGACTTTCCATCCATGCTTTCAGCGGATTTGCCTCGGGTTCGGTTGCGTGCACACTCACATTAGATGTGATGATAGGAAGAATTTGATCGCCGGAGAGCATGATTTTTAGCTCCTGGCATTGCAGACAGGCATGTTCTGGCGAATGGCCCGATCCCACTACAATCTTCCAGTCATTGCCTCCTATTGAAAGTACATCTCCGTCTTCTAGGCGATGAAAGCCCGAGGGAAATGCCGTTGGCATCATCATAGTTTCTTTGGCTTTCTTTTTCGGATCTTGCCGAGTCTTCCACATTTTTGCGATCTGGTTTAAGTAATCGGCTGGCATTCCATGTCGTAGATAAAATTCTTCGCCGATCCAGCTCGAATAATGTGAAGGGGCACCACTGGTGAACGAGCGTGCTTGGTAATACTCAGCTCGGGTCATATAGAGTGGGCATCGGAAGTGGTTGGTGATCATGCCAGCTTGTCCGATGTGGTCGGGGTGCATGTGCGTGCATATGACCCCCTTTACTGGTTTGTGCCTGTGCACTGCGTTAAAGATCTGAAACCATAGATCTTTAACATCTGGGCTGGGTAGGCCGGTATCTACGACGAAAAAGCCGTCATCATCCTCTAATAAATAAAGATTGATATGAGTGAGAGAGCCGCCCATGGGCATGGTTAACCAATGTACTCCGTTAGCTACTTCGACGGTGGTACCCGGAGTAGGGTGATCGCTATATGGATATTGAAGTGACGAATTCGTCTTATTGGAATTGTTTTTCTTCATGCCCTCTTTTCTTATTACGCACTAATATGGTCGTTGCGGAGTATACCCTGACCGCTTACATTAGGTGGTTCGCTGTGACCCGTTCTAATATAGATCCAGCTAGGACAGTCAAACTCGTATAGGGAACCACTATTATGCCGATGAATGTAAAACCCATCCCAATGTTGGACGATGAAGTAAATGAAGTCCGTATTGCTACAGCAGATATCGTTAACAAACATATTCTGCCCGTGGAGGATAAGCTCTATGCGCGCAGTAATGATGGTCGCTCACCTACGCAGGATTCTATTGAAGAAGCCCGAGAGCTTCGAAATCAAGTTCAGAAAAGGGTAAAAGAGGCGAAACTATGGGCGCCTCACTTACCGCCGGAGTTTGGCGGAATGGGCCTTTCCTTTATGCAGCACGCGTATATGAATGAGATTCTTGCTTACAGCCCAGGAGCAGCACCGTTGTTCGGTGTAGTTGCTCCTAATTCCGGAAATCAGAAGATTCTTGTAAAGTATGGCACGCCTGAACAACACGAGAAGTGGCTGATTCCACTTACCGAAGGACGTATGCAATCGGGATTCTCAATGACTGAGCCAATGAACGCAGGTTCTGATCCTCGGTCATTAACCACTCGTGCAGAGCTTGATGGGGATGAATGGGTTATTAATGGCCACAAATGGTTCACTTCTAATGGACACGCGGCAGATTTTTATATCGTCATGTGTCGTACGTCTGATCCGGATGAGATGGGTGGTGTGAACGAGAAAATGACCCAGATTATTGTCCCAAAGAGTACGCCTGGAGTTAATGTGGTGAGGGGTGTTCCCGTATGGGGGAAAGCATCGGATCACTGTGAGATTAAATATGAAAATGTTCGAGTACCGAAGGAAAACCAATTGGGACGCACTGGAACCGGGCATCAAGCAGCGCAGGATCGCTTAGGCGCGGGTCGGGTCTATCACTGTATGAATTCGGTTGGAGCCATGTGGCGATGTTTTGATTTAATGATAGATCGATTAATGACTCGAGAGGTTCATGGCGGAGAAAAACTCGAAGAAAAGCAATTCATGCAAGGATTTATTGCCGAATCCTATATGGATATTCAATCGGCACGGTTGATGGTGGTTGATTGCGCCATGAAAATGGAGTCTGGCGCAGACCCTCGTACCGATATTTCTTCCATTAAAGTTTTTGTTCCAGCGGCTTATCATAGGGTCGTTGATCGGGCGATACAGGTATATGGCGCAGCGGGTGTGTCGGGAGATTTCCCATTTGCGGGGATGTACCAAGGTGCACGCACATTACGCTTAGCGGATGGCCCGGATGAAGTGCATAAGATTTTAATAGCGAAAAACGTTCTACGGCGCTATCACGCCGGAGAAAGTTGGGATTTTGGGAATTAATCAATGAAAGAATTAGTAACGGAAATGGCAGCTGCGGTGAAATCACGATCGGCGTTGCCGCGCATGCCTTCGGATTTAGATTTGAATGCCGCGTACGTCATTCAGAAGCAGTTAGTGGAACAGGTGGCTGAGGGTGATGTATCGGGCCTAAAGGCTGGTATGACTGCAGCGGCTGGTCAAAAAGCCTTTGGACTGACGCATCCCCTGATCGGATCTCTTTACGGTTTTGGCCGTTTGGAACCAGGAGTCGCGTTCGCTTCGGGTACTGGTGTAAGCCTCGAATGTGAAATCGGCGTAATCATCGATTCCAAAGGTAATCCGAAGTCGGCAGGACCCGTTATCGAGGTGCCGAGGATGGCCTGGGGACACCCTGACGATGCAATCGGTACCAATTTGACAGCCTGTAATATTGCGGCGGATCGATATATTGTTGGGGGGCAACAAAACTTTCGCGAATCCTACGACGATGTTGAAATTCGGTTAACGCGTGATGGTGATGTCGTATGTGAAGCACCCGCGACAGATGCTCTTGGGGGACCGCGTGCTGCTTTGGATTGGATGTTGAAAGAAGCGACGGTTCGGGGATTGGAGCTTCACGATGATATGCTATTGATCACAGGGGCTTGCGGTGGAATCCATCCGGCGGAACCGGGTCACTACATTGCCGACTATGGCTCACTGGGATCGATAGAGTTTACGGTCACTTGACAGAAGGAGCAGTACGACAAGTTATTGATGGGCTCAATAAACAAAGTGCCAAGAATACTTTAGGTGGTCGCATTATTAATGCGGTTTCAAATGGTCGCGGGATTGTCGAGTTAGAGATGCACTTTGATATCCCTGAAGAATATTGCCACCATCTTGGTCTTCAAGGTGGATTTGTCGTTGGGATGTTAGAAAATTCAGCATCTCAACTTGTTAGAATTAGTTCAGAAGACCAAGCGGAAAACCCGACACTAGAACTCAAAGTAAGCTTCTTGCGACCAGGTAACGCTGGTAGGTATCGCTCGATTGCTAAAAAAATAACCAAGGACTCTGTAATCGGGGTAATTCGTTCTCAGCTGTTTGGTCCGGAGGATAATTTGATTGCAACAGGGACTGCTACAGTTCTAGATTCGTCCAGCGGACCTTAGTCTCATTCACTTTTTCTTTCTATATGCGCGCCAAGAGAACGTAGTTTTCCTTCTAAATTTTCGTATCCCCGATCTATCTGTACAATGTTTTGAATAATACTCTCTCCCTCAGCCGCCAGTGCGGCTATAACTAGCGCCATACCTGCTCGAATATCGGGTGAAACCAGTCTCACCCCTCGTAATTTAGCGGCCCCCATAATTAAGGCTCTGTGAGGATCACAGAGTACGATTCCCGCTCCCATTTCGATTAGCCAGTCTGTAAAAACCAATCGACGGTCGAACATTTTTTGATGGATTAGCGTTGTACCCTGACATTGCGTTGCCAGTACAGTGGCTATACTAACTAAGTCGGGTGGAAAACCAGGCCAAGGACTGTCATCTATTTTTGGCACCGCCCCATCAAAATCCTGCCGTACTCTCATAGACTGTTCCGCGGGGACAAATATGTCTTTGTCATCACTTTCCCATTCGATTCCGAGTCGGCCATACATGATGGCTGTCATTCGGTGTTCGATAGGGCGGCAGTTTTTGATAGTTAATGATGAATGTGTGGCGGCTGCTAATCCGATGAGCGATCCCACTTCCATATAATCTGGACCAATTTCAAAACTGCTACCGTGGAGTGATTTGACTCCATCCACTTTTAAGTCGTGCGTCCCTACGCCAGAAATACGTGCTCCCATGCTGTTTAGACAATGACAAAGGTCTTGTATGTGGGGCTCCATTGCTGCATTCGAGATAGTTGTGCGTCCCTCCGCCAATACCGATGCCAAAATAGCTTGTTCTGTTCCTGTCACACTCATCTCATCGAGAAAAATGTCACATCCCCTCAAATGTGTAGTAGTCAATACATACTTATCTCGTTCGATTGTTATCTTTGCCCCTAGTGCTTCAAGAGCAATCAAATGTGTATCCAAACGCCGGCGTCCTATTCGGTCACCGCCAGGCCGAGCAATTTCGGTATGTCCGAAACGGGCTAGTAATGGGCCTGCAAGCAAAACACTCGTTCTGATCTGGCTCGCTATTTCCGCATCCACGTTCGTCTCGTGCACACCGGATGCGTTTAGTTTCACTGTATTGTCCGAGAAGGTAGAGACCACTCCCAGTTCATTTAACAAACTAAGCTTAGTGTGTACGTCTCCGATGTCGGGGATATTTCCTACTGTTATTACATCGTCCGTTAATAACGCGGCAGCCAATATGGGGAGCGCCGCATTCTTATTTCCCATTGGCTTGACCGTCCCCGTTAACTCATGTCCACCTTGTATACGGAAAAAATCAGCCATCGGTCTCTACACCTTTAACGAATAAAGAATCATGCTTGAATTACCTTCGAGCTGCGACTCCTGAGACTGAGGATTGGTCGGAGTTCTACCATTTTTCTTTAAACGGTCGGAGTTCGACATAAAATGACCATGCGGATTTCGGTTGAGCGGACGTGTTGTAAATTGTTTCCGCCAATTCGTCGGGCTTTGAGTACGCGTCATCTGGTAGCTGTGGCCGGTTCCGACGGGCAAAGGGCATATCTATCAGGGCGTCTACTACGATGTAGCAAACATGGATGCCTTTACTACCAAGATCACGAGCGAGTGCTTCACTTAAAATACGTTGGCCTGCTTTACTAGGAGACCAGCCCACAAAATTTGGACTGCCGCGAAGAGCCCCGGTATTCCCAGTCACGACAATTGATCCAGAACCTCGTTGAACCATTTGAGGGGCTATGGTTTGGGCTGTGACAAGTAAACCAGTCGTGTTGATGCGATAGTTCTTTTCGAAATCAGATGCATCAATGTTGAGATAGTCGCCGAAGCTAGCTTTTGCCGCGTTATATATGACGACATCCGGAATACCTTTGTCCGAGACGATTTGATTTAGACAGGTTCGATAATTATCTAGATCTGAAATGTCGCAAGGATAAGCGTAGGTATTTTCAATTTCGGATTTCCAGCTATTAAGACGGCCTTCGTGCCGGGCTATCATTGAGACATCATATCCTTCTTTTTGAAAACGTCGAACGCATCCGAGGCCCAAACCAGGGCCAACGCCGATCACGAGACAGTGGGGCATTACTCATGTTCCTAAACTACGAAAAAAGAGGTTACCTTGAGAGCGAGTGTTTGGGTACATTTTGGGGACCGATGGTAGTTTAGGGTTGGAAATTGTTTGGAGGACAAACTTTTTGGTAAAACGCGCGATTATTGGTGTTGTGGCAGTAGTATCGATTTTGGTTATTGTGGTGGGCGTGAGGTCGCTTGATAAGGAAGCAAAGCCATTTGATGAAAAGGTGGTCGTTGTTTCGCTGCTGAAGTATTTACAAGGACGAACTGGCGAACTACCAGTGCTCAGTCGCGTGTCGGATTGCCGTACCGATGGCATGACCCACGCTCCGGTATCAGCGGACTTGTTCGGAGCATTTCTGAGGGCCAACGGTCGTAACGCTATGCCGTTATCGTTTGATGGAGCAGTTGTTGTTATCCCATCGGGCACCGATCCTTGGCGAGCACGCCGGGAGCAATCGGGTCCTATATTGGCGGTTTCGCGTGTCGGAGTTATGGATGATCAAAGTTTGGTCTGCGTGGAAGTTTATGCAAGTGATGCGCGGGCATTCTTTTTTGTACTCGAAAGGACAAACACAAGCTGGGAAGTAGTGGCAGAGCACATTGCTTGGGAACCACCTCGAGAAGAAGATCTTGGGCCCGAGGAGTTTGTACAGTGAGAAAGGATAAAATAGTCTGCAAGGCATGAAGTCGGAGTGATGCTGTGATAAGTCTCGATATCAATGGTTCAATAACGGAAGTAGAAACCACCGATGATGTGCCTGCCATCTTTGTTCTTCGAAATGTATTGGATATCAAGAGCGTAAAGCTAGGTTGTGGCTTGGAGCAATGTGGTTCGTGCGCTGTTCTTTTGGATGGAGAGCCAACACTAACCTGTAGTAAAGCCATTGGTGATTTTGTGGGACGGAGAATTGAAACAATAGAACAAATGCAATCACCGATACAGGAAGCGCTTTTACAAGGCAACGCGATCCAGTGTGGATATTGTATAAACGGTATTATTGTCGCTGCTGAGGGTTTATTTCGACGTGATTCGCATCCGGATCGAGCCACGATTATCCGAGCGCTAGAACCACATCTTTGTCGGTGTGGGGCACACCCACGAATTATTCGGGTGCTCATGGAATTAGCTAGTCGATGAAAGAACTTCCCCAATCTCTACGTAATACGCCTGAGCTTGATCGCTGGGTTGCTGTTCGTCAGGACGGAAAAATTCTCGTCTATGTAGGCAAAGTGGAGTTGGGACAAGGGATACTCACTGCTTTCACGCTCATTGCTGCAATGGAACTTTCGGTCGAATCTAAACGGATCGAGCTTGTTACCGCGCGAACTGGAATTACACCCAATGAAGGTGTCACTGCAGGTTCTATGTCAATTGAGACTACCGGCGCAGCCATCAGACAAGCTTGCGCTTGGGCGCGGCAGATTATTTTAGAGGCCGCATCCCAGAAACTAACAGTTAGTCGAGAGTCTTTGATCGTGCGTGATGGAGTCGTCTCATCGTCGGAAACGAGTGACTCGGTCAGTTACCAAGATTTGTTCGGAGGACGCCCGTTTAACAAACACTTAGAATTTTCGATCGATGAAATGTCAAGTCAACTCCATCCGAAGATTGTTCGCATCGATCTAGAACCAAAAGTACGTGGAAAGGGGGTCTTTATCCACGATAAATCATGGGCGAATATGCTGCACGCGCGTGTCGTCCGTTCCCGCGGACAACTCGTCGATTTATTTCGGCCTAAAGGTAAGGTTCGACTGTTTCGCAATGGCGATTTTATTGCGTTATATGGTACTGATGAAGCAGAGGTAGTAGACGCTCAAACTGAAGTACTGGCTCGGTCAACATGGACATCACCCAATCTTAAAGTTGATGTGATGGAACAACTAAAAGGTACTAACGAAGCATTTTTGCTTCGCGATGGAATTCCGGTTCGTGAGGATGTGCCTGATCCAGTGTTGGAATTTGAACGGCAGTATAGTCGGCCTTACCTTATGCATGGATCCATTGGTCCTTCCGCAGCGGCGGCTATCTATAAGAATGACAGAATAGTGATTTGGTGTTCGAGCCAGGGCATTGAGTTGCTAAAGCCTTTAATCGCTCGAGTTTTGTCGATCGAGATCGACTCCGTTTCGATAATATATGTACAAGGAGCGGGATGTTACGGACACAATGGGGCGGATGATGTGGCCCTCGATGCGGCCCTTACAGCCGAAGCGATTCCGGGAAGACACGTGTTGCTTAAATGGACGAGAGAGCAGGAGCACATGTTTGAACCTTATGGTCCTGCAATGGTTATGCGGATGGGGGCAAATCTAATGGGTGGGGATATCACCGACTGGTCGCATGATGTTGCCAGCTTCACCCATGTCAGCCGCCCGGCTCCCGGAACACCAGGAATCGATTTGTTGGGGTCTACTGAAGTTGCCCCCCCGTTTCCAAGCAATGAACCAAAACCACGCTTGGGCCGTGAAGTAGGTATTCATCGTAACGCCTTGCCTCTGTACTCATTTGAAAATGTGCGTGTAGTCAAACGATTCGTCCCGCAATCTCCGCTCCGCACATCCGCTCTACGCAGTTTGGGTGCGCACGGGAATGTGTTCGCAATCGAATCATTTATGGATGAACTAGCTATCCATTCGGGGAAAGATCCGTTCAGCTTTCGACTTAAGTATATACAGGACCCTAGGGCACGAGCGGTTCTCCGATCGGTCGTCGAACTAGCTGGAGGCTTGGAAGGCTCACGAGGATTAGGAATCGCACAATATAAAAATCAGCAATGCTATGCCGCCGTTATTTGTGAAGTAGATGTCAACAACGATTCAGCGGCAATAAAGGCTAAAAATATATGGATTGCTGCTGATGCCGGAAGAGTTGTCGATCTTGATGGACTTACTAATCAACTCGAGGGTGGTGCCATTCAAGCGCTTTCGTGGTGTTTAAAAGAGGCGGTTCATTTCGATGAGGATGGAGTCACCTCAGTTGATTGGGACACCTAT
>MDTE01127567.1_pt1 | contig 13350 bp, 15 predicted proteins | sample 811231 | NCBI WGS metagenome assembly MDTE01 (sample SAMN05326651, study PRJNA326480) | marine metagenome | isolation source: seawater | place: Indian Ocean: Red Sea | collected 2010
AACCGAATGTTCTGGATCCTCTGTTAGTCTCGTAGCTAAGATCGCTCCAGCAGATCCTGCACCAATAATTATTGTGTCATACCGCATTAAATTGCCCCAAATAGTAAGCTTTGGAATTTGTTACCTGCCATCAAATCACTATGATGAAAACAAATTGTGGTACAAATTTGCCCAATGTAAACCCCAAATATTACAAACACTCATCATGTCTTCATCTGAGGTATCTTTCAATGAAATAGGCCCATAGTGAGCCGATTCAGAATTTCCTTGAATTATCATTCCGTGATTCAAAAGAATGTGAAGCATACTAAGCAAGGTCAATTCAGCCCCACTTCCAGGTATATCACCACCTGTGAAAGCACCACCAATTTTTCCGGCCAGTGGTGAAGAAACACTTAGCACTTCAGGCCGAATGTCGAAAAACCGTTTAATTTTCCAATCAACATCCCCGAACCTTACTGGAGTCCCAACAATTATTCCTTTCGCAGTTAACATCTGATCCCATTTGATTTCTTCAACAGAAAAAGAATCCACAGTCACCCCCCCACCAATTAGCCCCTGCATGATTGGATCAACCATTTTACCCGTACGCCCATTTTTGGTGGTATATAGGATTAAAAAATCTGTCGATTTAATCATTGTTTTTTACGCTCTTTAATCCATTTAGATAAAATTCTAAATGGATAAATACTGAACGCAATAGCAGGAATAAATGCCCATACAACTATCAATAGTTTTTCCTCTTGCCCTTCTCCTTGAATAGATGCATGAACTCCGCATGTTACAAACAATACTGTAATTATTCCAAGAACAATTGCAGATGTTAATGCCAATGTTGATAAACTTTTAGTTTGTTTAGCCACAATTACCTGCCTACATTCTCAATAAGTTTGATATTGAAAACTACCAATTTTTTAAAGATATACAGACCAATTATTATTACTTCGAAGGAACTGCTTCAGGTGTTTTAGAGGGATCAAACGCTTCCACTCCTGTCGCACCACGATTGCTATCAGATATTTTAAAAGGTTTGTAATTTGGATTTAATCCTTCAAGAGCTTTTACTACATACCAAACTATGTATATAGCAACCAAAACTGCAACAACACTAGCAATCACTTGTTTTTTACTCAGCTGGAAAAATCCAAAATTAATCATCTAAAACTCCCCAAATCTATTTGGTAGTAGCTGGTTCTTCAGGCTTCTTAGAGGGATCAAAAAAATCATTGCCTTTTGCACCTTGATTTGCATTATTATCACTTGCAGTTCTTCCTGAAGGTCTATAATCTGGATCAAAACCTTCTAACGCTTCTACAACATACCAAACTACATATATCGCCAAAACCAAACCAATAATTAAACTTATTATTTGTTTAGTACTAAAGTTGCCTACCCATTGCTTCATCATGGAACTTCTCCCTAGTAAAATTGACTTCCAATATGCATATAGTAATAGTTACTAAAATTTTGTCAAAATTGGAATGCTTACCAACGTTTCTACCGAACATAAAGATTCTTCGCAAATATACAATTAATTCGGTACAATTAGTAAAATTTTCAAAAATCCAAAGAAAGACAACATATGACACATCATCACGACAAAAATCATGAAACTGGAATCCGAGGCCAAAAAAATTTTATCATCGCTGGCTTAACTAGTGGTCATGGTGTTTTCCATTGGTTTACCCAAAGTTTTTTCGTATTACTACCGGAGGTAGAACAAGCTTTTGGGCTAAGTAAAGTTGGAGTTGGCGCCATAACTACTACCAGAGAAATAGCCTCTGGAATAATTACTCTTCCTGGAGGAATAATCGCCGATTCCCTTAAAAAACATTGGGGATTAATCTTGGCCTTATGTATGGGATTCTTTGGTATCGGATGGTTAATCATCGGACAGGCACCAGTGTTCCCGTTATTGCTTGTTGGAGTAGCAATAATTGCCATTGCCGCATCATTATGGCATTTGCCAGCAATGGCATCTTTATCACACCATTTTTCACATCGACGTGGCACGGCACTTTCGTTTCATGGAATCGGTGGAAATATAGGGGATGCAATTAGCCCAGTAGTTACAGGATTTTTGTTGGGATATCTTGCATGGAGAGAAATTCTATCCATCTATGCGGTAGTACCAATATTCATAGCATTCCTTGTATTTTGGGCATTTAGAAATATAGGTAAAACTAATGAGCACAAAGATTCTGGAGACAAAATAAGTCAAAAAGAACAAACACGAAAGGCTCTTAAGAACCCTGCATTATGGGCAATAACATTCATCGGAGGCATCCGAGGAATGGCTTTTATTGCATTAATGACTTTCTTACCATCATATTTTTCATCTGATTTAGAAATGTCTGATCTAGCTAGAGGAGCCCACTTTGGATTACTCGTCGCAATTGGAATAATTTCGACTCCAATTATGGGTTATTTATCTGACAAAATTGGTCGAAAAAGAATCTTGGTACCAGGAATGATTTTTCTATCAATTATAGTAATTCTGATGTCATTTTTTGGAGAGGGCATTACTCTAATACTCCTAATTGCGCTACTAGGAACATTTTTTTATAGTGACCAACCAATACTCACAGCTTCAGCCTTAGATATTGTTGGTGAAGGAGTTGCGACAACTACACTAGGAACATTATCTTTTTCAAGATTCATACTAAGTGCCATATCTCCTTTAATTGCTGGATTTTTGTACGATTCTTTTTCTATGAATTACGTCTTCTACTATGTAGCTTTCTTAATGATAATTGGAGCGATATTATTATATTTTGTACCTCTAAAAAATCCTCATCATGAAGCCACACATCATCACTAAAGGACAAATTAATGGCAAATTCAAAACCAAATATTATCTTAATTAATTGTGATGATCTCGGATATGGAGATATCGCGTGCTATGGATCAAAAGTCAACCTAACTCCATATATTGACCAACTGGCGGCTGAAGGGCTTAAGCTAACCGATTTTTATATGGCATCTCCCGTTTGTTCACCATCTCGAGCAGCAATGCTTACTGGATCTTACCCTCAGCGAGTAGGTATCCCAAATGTCCTACGTCCAGTTTCCGAAATTGGGCTAAATCCCAAAGAAGAAACAATCTCTTCAATGCTAAAAAAAGACGGATACCGTACAAAATTAATTGGGAAATGGCATCTTGGGGACCAGCAAGAATTTCTTCCTAGCAAACATGGATTTGATGAATATTTTGGCATTCCATACAGCAACGACATGGGGAAAATGATCCCAAACCCTAACTCTGACCCTCAACGGAAAAATTTTCCTCCACTTCCATTAATGAGAGATAACGATGTAATACAAGAGCAACCAGCTCAAGAAGGTATTACAGAACGTTACACTGAAGATGCAGTGAAATTCCTGAGAGAAAACCAAAATAATTCCTTTTTCTTGTATTTCGCCCATATGCACGTTCATCGACCAATATTAGTATCCAGACGTTTTACTAAAACCGCTAAGAATGGCAGATATGGGGCTGCTGTTGAAGCAATCGATTGGTCTGTTGGTGTGATATTACATGAATTACGCAATTTAGGAATAGATCAAAATACAATTGTAATTTTTACATCTGATAACGGATCAAATGCAAATCTGGGTGGAAGTAATGATCCCCTACGTGGTACAAAAGGAACCACTTGGGAAGGTGGTATGAGGCTCCCTTTAATTATTAGGTGGCCTGAAAAAATTAAGCCTGCAACCATTTCAAATGCAGTTGCCACTTCAATGGATTTACTACCGACTTTAGCCTCGATTACAGAAAACTCTTTACAAGAAAACAATATTATAGATGGCGAAAATATTGAATCTATTTTATTCCAACCTGAAAATGATTTTCACCATAAACCTTTCTTTTACTATCTACAAAATACTCTTTGTGCAGTTAGATCCGAACAATGGAAACTACACGTCGTAAGATCGGAACGTACAAAAAATCGTACAGGCGGTACCGGAGGTTTTGGAACGAGAGCAGTTCTTAAATCAAAAAAGGTTTTAGAACTTTATGACTTGTCAAAAGATCCTCATGAAGATCACAATGTCGCAAGCGAAAACCCTGAAATAGTGAAAGAATTAAGTTCCTATTTAGAAAATTGCAGAAAAGAATTAGGCGATGAAGCTAAGCAAGTTCAAGGTTCAAAAAGACGCTTGCCAGGAAAAGTTGAAAATCCAGTACCCTTAACCACATTTGACCCAAACACCCCAGTAATGTGGGCAGAATACGACATAGACGAATACGGTTAAAACCAATAAGAAAATTTAATCAAGCTTCGGAAATACGATTCCAAATCGCCACTTTATCATCAGTCCTAGAAATTCCATCAAATGGCACATGGAAAAACCCATCACTTCCAGCATATTCTGCAATCTGATCACCAAAACCATAGAGGTATCCAGCTAAACAAGTAAGAGCCAAAGCCTCCAAACTATCAAGTCTTGCATTCAAATGATTCTTACTGGGGACAAAAAATCCATTATGAAATCGATTTGAAATAATATTCTGAGCAACCGCACATGCCAAAGATTCTAAATCATTTTGGTTCCCCAATTTCAGAAGTTCCAATATTGCAATCAGACATATTGGATCATCATTTTGAGTTTTAAGATTAGGTTGTTTTTCAGCATTAATAGACTCACCAAAATCTCCTAAATCATACCCTCGTGCCATGATTCGAATCACCTTCCATAATGGTTCTTCATTTGATTTGTGAAATCCAACACAATTCGATAAAAACAATATTGGATCGGGTGTAGATTTTTGCAAACTTTCTCTAGAATAATAACCCGGGCGCTTTATATCATCTGGTGTCAAAATCGTTCCATCAGTTAGCATCGTAGAAACCTGATTAGTTTGGTGATCATATGCATATTTCCCAAACGCCTTAAGGCCACTAATATTAGAATCAAGCATCTTATCCCTATAAGGGCCAAATTGTTCAATAATTCCTAATTGTGAAACGACAACATTCCCATAAATAGATTCACAACCCCCACTTGTAAGCATTTTTCCCTCAAGTGCTCTATCACCAAATTCTACAGAAAATTGATTCTTTGCACGATCTCCAAACATCGAAGCTGTTTTTATTGCATCCAAATCTCTCCCTTGTACATCCCTATCGGGAAAAGCTCTAGAAAAATCTGAAATCGAAAGAAATTCATCCGGATCAAATTCTTGTATCGGTTGAGTATATTGATAAGCTCCTAAACCAGTATTGGGATCCCTTGCCTTTTCATATTGTTCCCACAAACGGACTCCCCATTCCAGTGCTCCTTTATCTTTAGTGAATTTATACAAATGTGCAGCAGCATATATCAAATCACTTCCAATATTAATAAAAGTAAGTCCTTTACCTTCAAAAAATGGCTCAGGATTAGACCAATCACTATCCCACAAATCACCCAATGGCAGATCATAAGATCCGTGCCTATTCATATCTAAATTTGACCAATCCAAAACATGTGAATTCCAAAGCGCCTTTATAAACTTTTCTGTAGCTAATGGATCAACTTCCCACATCAAATCATAAAAAGGATAAGTAAGTTTAAACTCATGCTCTAAATATCCTTGGTGCACTTCCCCAACAAAATTACCAGTACTCAAATCAACGCAAGTGTGCCCACCCCACTTTAATAACCCACATTGAGACTCAATATGACCAAAATGATACTTGAACGTTTGTTCTGCGAAATGCCTATATGTTTGATCAGATGTAATAGCAGTTAAATTTACCAACGTCCGTAAAAAATTCTGTTGGTTTGCTAAATTAGAAATTATCCATCTTTCACCATTTCGAAGCCAGAAAACTGGTTCCATGGAATGCAAATTGATTCCATCAGCGAATAAAGGGGTATCACCAAAGGGATCCTTACCATACTTTATAGAATTTTCAACGAATGCTTGTACTGAAGAAAGAATATATTTAGCAAATTCTTTTTTATTCATCTTAATGTGGAGAAATCATTTCAGATTGACGAATCATTCTAGAATCATGATCAAGTGCAAACTTCCGAACAGCTGTAAGTATTGACTCAGTATCGAGTTTTGCTTCACGAATAACTTCAGTCTCATTACCTCCACTAAGCCATTGATCATCCCAATCAGAAACCAAAGAGTATTCTTCAGTAAGAGGTCCAACCCCAGTCACAGGCCACATCCTTTTTGTTCCAGTACTAATAACCATCATGTCATACTTAGCTGATTGAGGTAATACAGATTCTTGATAACTTAAACTTTGTCTATGAAATAATTCTTCTGAAATCGCAGAAATTATTTTTACATTTAACCCTTCTTCATCAAGTGTACCCAACAATGAAACTAAATTATTGGTAGTTGATGATCCTTGCACTAATATATGTCCATGCTTTGGCTTATCATGATCGAAATCCCTAAGAATGTAAAACCCTTTAGATGCTGCTTTAATATCTTTATCAAATAATAAATCCCGATCCACCACTGGGAAATCAGGTCTAGCAACTTCAATAACTATCACACCGACCTTGGGATCTCTGGCAGCTATTTCCACTGCAGCTAAATATCCTGGCGCAACATCATTGTAATCCCAAAAACTCAAATTAATGACTTGATCTTTTGGAAAAAGCTTCCATACTTGCGGGGCAAATATCCCAAAATGAGTCCTAGCGTCCGCAGCGGTCTCAGGGCCTGAATGGCCAGCTAAAATGTTTAATACGCCTAATCGAAATGGACTATCTTGATTTTGCTGACTCCATACTCTAACTGGCAAGTACATCAAAGGAGTAAATGCACCGTAAGAACCACTTAAAGCCCAAAGCCCTGAATGTTCCTCAGGATCTGAGGATGCAGACTGACTGACTATACCAATTGCGGTGGAAACATTCCCAGCTTCCTGAATTGCAGACCTAAGGCGAATACCAGATGGGTTTTTAACAGGATCAAACTCGCCCCATATTGAACCTTTTTCAACATTAATTGAATCAGCTAAGTCAGCCGCAGCCAATACCAATCTATTTCCTGTAACATAATTCACCCATTTCACTACCTCAGAGATTGCCCTTCGACTTCCTTTAACTGCACCTGGCTTCTCGAACATGGTAATTTCCAATGATTTTTCTTCATCATTTACTGGATTTTTAACAATTACACTGAGAGGATCTGTTGATAATTGCTTAGGGTTAAGACGATCATCCAAAAAAGGATCCTTAGTTGGATCAATCCTCATAGATATTTTTTCAGGGACAGATTCACCTAAAGAAACCAATCTTTCCGACAACCAGTCTCCTATTCCTCTCTTTTCCAACACTGACATTACAACATCAATATTCGTTTTATACTGTAATAATCGTTCTCTCTCATCAGTAACAGGACCATCCTCTATACCTTCGAATTTCACCCCATAACGATTCTCAAAAGTTTTTGCTAGTGCTACAAAATAATCAGAATTCATGGCAAAAGTATAAGGATGGCTTTTATAACTTACGATTTGATCACCATAACCAGGAATTTTCCTGTCAACAGCAGCCGGCCACCATCCCTTTGTAGTGTTACCTACTAGTATCATTGGTCTACGATCATTTGGATCCCAATCTTCCATCGATTTAAATGCAGCCACAACTTGTGAAATATCGTTTGCATCATCAACAGAAAATACGTTCCATCCATAAGAACTCCATTGATCAATTATTCTGTAGGAATCATATTGTGGTTGAATCACTCCACCAATTAATTCATCATCTATGCCAGCATTATTAAAAGAAAGCAAAACCCTTAATCTTTTACCAACTTGTTGAGCTACAGCCTGAGTTTTCATCTCTTGCGAATGACCCGAAGTCATTGCAAATTCACCCTCTATTGCAACAATTTTAGGATATTCATCAGATCCTAAAATATCCCAAAATGTGGCTTTCCCTGCTGCTGTAGCAACACCAATTCCTGAAGGCCCTCCATTAACATCATTTGTTACATCAGTACTCTCAGAATGACCAGACAATGCGCGAATTCCTCGTACTCTAGCCTGCTCCATCAATGGATGATCTTCCAAATCATTTTCTGCCAAAATGGTTTTCATTCCATCTGCTGATCTTCTAAAACCTAAAGAATCAATTGGTAGAAGGGTTTGGCTATAATTAGCAAGATACCTATCATCTCCGGTTTCCAAATACTTCCTGCGAAGAGATTCACCCAAAACCATCCATAATGCATATGTCACTGGGGCATTGTGACCGCCTGCCAACATAAACTTATCTGCATATGGGTGTTTAGGATTTCTATAATCGTATCGTAACCCTCCCAACTCAGGGCCAATTAAATGCAATGCAACAGTATAAGGGGTATAAGCTAAAGGACCTCCAAAATGACCAGTCTGAGAATAATTTCCCATTAAAACCAAAGTCATGGCAGTTAAAAACGAAACATCCTCAAGGAAATTTTCATCATAATCAGGTAATGAAATATCACTAGTTGAGACTATCGGTGACAGGGAAACATTACTCACTCTAACCATCGGCTAAAATCCTTTGCACATATTAAAAAACCCACTAAGCACTTAGTAGAGTTTACATCTATATAATGTAAATTTTCAAGCCTGAAAATCAAAGAACTATTAGTTCATTTGAAACCAATTTGAACCAAGGTTTTCAAATCTATCAACCAGTTCAGAAAACGTCTTAGGATCAATTGATATTCCCTTATCTAACATCTCAATATTAGACAAAAGATGATTCACATTAGTGGTTCCAATAATTGCGGTACTGATTTCTTCATGGGAAAATAAAAACCCCATTGCCATACCTATTGGATCATCCGACCCAACAATGTCTCCAACTCCAGCCATTGCATTCGCACGATTAAAATACTCTTGCGTATACGATGATGATGATTGACCTTTACCCCATACTCCATTACCTATTGGACGTTTAATAATTATGCCCATACCCTTTGAATTTGCTAGCTTAAGTAATCCATTCCTAGCCTTTTGATCAACCAAACTGAAACTAGTTTGCAAAGTATCAAAAATTCCAGACTGGACAGCCCATTCTGCATTTTCATTATCTCCGCTATATCCTATAAACTTGGTCTTGCCGGAATTTTTTGCTGCTAAAAGTTCGTCAATTACTTCACCCTTTTCAAGAATCTCTTTATCACAAGAATGTAGTTGAACTAAATCTAAATAGTCAGTTTTCATCCTATTTAAACTTCTATCAATACTATGTTTTATAGTATCTTTGGTCCAAGCAGTTCCTTCAAAATCTCCAGTTATATGACCGCACTTTGTTGCTAATGAAAATTCATTGCGCCTATTTGCAACAGTCTTTCCCACAAGCTCCTCGCTGTTACCATAGCATGCTGAAGTGTCTAAAAAATTAATCCCTTGATCTAAAGCAGTGTTCAACAGTTTTTCAACGGTATAAACATCAGATTCCCGAATCTCCGATAACCCAATACCTAAACGACTAACTTCTATTCCAGTAGAACCCAATTTTCTCGTTTGCATATAATCCTCTCAATCATAATTACAAATTTGAATTGTAGCTTTGCGATAAAAACCTTTCTGTCCCATACATGTTAAAATGAACATATGATCCATCTTAATTTGTTAATTAAAAAACCGCAAAAAAATTCTTGAGGTAGATTATGAGAGCAATACTCTCATTCGGAGCAATTGTATCAGTTTTACATTTTTTCGAAGACGCCGCATTGTTATTATTAGGAAGATACACAGAAATTAATATCTATATTCTTTTCGTTGGAACAATCATATTCGGAATGTTAGTTGCGGCAGTTGCAAAAATACCATGGGTTCACAGATTATGGCATTCCTCTGAACACAAAGAGCACGACTAAGTTACTTCATAATGTTTGGAGAAAATCAAATAAAGAAATTGGATCCTCAGGGAAAATTTCATGCACAAAATCTATAACTTAATCCTGATATGTATGCCAATAATATTAATATCTATCATCTCGGGATCAGTATATATTTATTCCCCTAAAAATATGGATCATGTTGTTCGTTTTGAAAATCCAAAAATTAAATCTTCTGGCAGTTACATTACATCAACCAAAAAAATCACTCCAAATCTATTACAGGAAGATTTGACACACTACAATTCAGAACAAAAGAAATTCCCTAATCAGAAAAAACACTTCACTACTTCCGCAGATGTATCTAAAATAATAAATTCTGGAGTTATTGCACTAGAATCTGAAAAACCGGAAACAGCACTATTTTACTTAAACAATGCAATTAAGTTGGCACCTAAAAGAGAAAATGCTTACTACCAAAGAGCTCGTACTTACTACCATCTCAACAGAGATTCTGAAGCATTAGAAGATATAAATAAAGCAATTACTAAGAACTCAAAAAAATCAGAATTTTATTCTCTAAGAGCTAAAATTTTTTGGAGAAATGAAAATTTTCCTCCTGCAATTTCTGATGTTTCAAAATCTATCGAATTGAATCCCCAAAACTCGAATCTCTATTTGCAAAGAGGAATACTATTCAGCCTAACGAACAATCCATTTAATGCTTTGTTTGATTATTCTCAAGCAATTAATTTGAATCCTAATATGTCGAGCGCATTTTATCAACGAGCACTTTTATTGGAAAAACTCAATGAAATAGTTCTGGCAGAATATGACTATAAGCAGGCCAAAAAACTAGAACTTGAAACAAAATAATCTCATCAAAAAACTATTGGAGTGAATATGGCAGTCAAATTTAATATTGAAATTTCCTTGTCAACTATCATTTTTCTGATATTAAATCTTTTGATATTGGGCACTTTAATTTTTTTGGCATTCCAAATCACACACCTTCAAAATTCAATTGCCCTCCAAAATAAAATTATTAAGAATGTCCATGAACAAATTTCAATAGATGACCATTTTGAAAATGATTTTCTACCAAAAAAGAAATTGAAATTTCACAAGAACTCAAAATATAAGAGTCCTCCCAAACATAATAATATGAAATCTCACAAAGACAAACCTTTGCATGATGATTAAATTAGAATTTACAAATCAAGTAAATTCATTTGTCCTGAATCTAAATTTTGATTTTTTGGAATATCATTTTTGACAGAAAACCCTGAAACACCAACACCTATCAATCTAAATTCTAGCCCTGGTTTAAACTCTTTAGAGATTAAAATTCGACAAATATTGTATATGTCATCTGCACTTTGAATTGACTCTTTTGATGTCAATTGTCTACTAAAAGTTGTAAAGTCAGAAAGCCGAAGTTTAACTCGAACAACTGACCCCAAAAAGTTTTTAGATTCCATTGTTCTGGCGACGTCTTTAGACAAACCGTAAGCTATCACAAGTATTTCGTCTAAGTTGTCAGAATCTTTAAGTAATGTTGTCTCAGAACTAATAGATTTTGTTTCGCGAATTAAACTTACTGGTCGATCATCTTTTCCCCTAGCTCTTAAAAGCAGTTGTGCTCCATTTTTCCCAAAATAATTCCTTACCCATATTTCATTTTGATTCGCCAAATCTCCAACAGTTTTTACTCCCAATGAATGAAGTTTTTCTTCTGTCTTTTCTCCAACACCCCACAAGAAATTTACAGGTAAAGGTTTCAAAAATTCTAATTCATCCTCTGGCTTCAAAATCTTAAAACCATCCGGCTTATTAATGCTTGAAGCAATTTTTGCAGTAGATTTATTACTAGCCACTCCTACTGAAATCGTCAGCCCCAGAATTGATTTAACCTTTTGCTTCAAGTTGTAAGCGATCTTCAATGAAGACTTAACATCGGTCGATACATCTGTAATATCTAAAAACGCTTCGTCTAAAGACAAAGGTTCAACTATCGAAGTGATTTCATGGAATAATTCTAAAACTTTACTAGACACCTCTTTATAAAATGAGATCCTAGGTTGTATTAATTCAGCCGCTGGACACATTTTAAGTGCTGTGGAAGTAGCCATGGCCGATCGAACTCCATACGACCGTGCCTCATATGATGCTGACGCAACAACTCCTCTTTGATCTGGACGACCTCCAACAACCACAGGACGACCTTTCAATTTAGGATTTTCACGTTGTTCAACTGAAGCATAAAATGCATCAAAGTCTGCGTGTAGAATCCGTCGCATCTATCTCACCTATAAAACCTATCCTATCCATCTCTAAAATCGTTCTAGAACTAATTTATTGTCCGTGTATAAATCACTGCAATTGCTAACAATATTACTATTACAACAGTAATTTCTTTTTTCATTTAATTCCTCATATGCTTTTTACGTTGATCCTATAGTCAGTAAAGCAACACCAAAAAATATTAATAATATTGATAACAATTTGATAGGAAATGTTCTTTTAGTAAACGGTTCATCTAATAACCGCAAATAACTTATACTTAACAAACCACTGATAAACAAAACAAACAATGGACGTGTAGATACTATTGTAGATGCTAATGCTACAGGACCAAGTGACAATGCGCTCAACATCACCATAATGGCAATAGGAGCTGTCAAACCTTCTGAAAAAATAAATAAACCTAAACCTGCTTTGGATCTGATTACTGTCTTTACTTCTCTAATTATCCCAAAATGACAGCCTACAATCATTAAAACCAATCCTTGAAAAACTGAGCGAATTGCAAATAAATCCCAAAACCCCATTTCCTCTAGACCTGCTTTATATGTGATATTAGCTACTGCCGTCAAAATACTTCCTAGCAAAACTAGAAAATATACAAATGATGCCGCACTCTTTTTTACTCCTTTTGTCTGACTAGCAGCGATTATTGATGCCCCTAACACTGTAATTAATATGCCGGCAGATTGAATTAACGAAATATTATCTCCTAAAAATGCAATCGCCATAATCGTTACGAAAACCGGATATGTGTGAGCTATAGGCATTACCTTAGAAACTTCTAACTTGCTGATCCCATAAAACATCAATGCAAGACCACATCCCCAAGAAGCACCTGAGGAAATTCCGATTAAAATACCACTGAAAGAAGGAGATGAACTCCACGGTGAAAAAATGGAAATTACAACCCCAAGCATTATCTGACAAAAACCAACTAAGAAATAGAAACTTCGGACGCTAGGCATATGAACAGCTAGCAACCTCTTATCCGATACAGTTACGACCGCAAATAAAAATGCACTAATTAGGCCTGTTACTATCCAATCCATTAGTAATCTCTCATAGTAATTCCACCAGAATTGTAACTATATTACAGCAGTAGCCGTCTGGTTCAATAGACGGCTACTGTTTTCTTTTTATACTAGGGATTTAAGTCTTACTTCTTGAAGTAGAACTGCTCAGGATATGCAGTGGATGGACCTCTGAATGGCCAGTCCATTACAGCAAACTCTGGGACGTTACCCATG